>Ga0070739_10000185_pt1 | contig 132607 bp, 124 predicted proteins | sample Coa_R1_7_FD_66445 | JGI IMG/M metagenome (GOLD analysis project Ga0070739, IMG submission 66445) | Surface soil microbial communities from Centralia Pennsylvania, which are recovering from an underground coalmine fire - Coalmine... | ecosystem: Environmental > Terrestrial > Soil >...
CGAGTTTTTCAAGCAGCGCTGAACCGGCGCGTTCGAGCGACTCTTCGCCGGTAATGACGATGCCCGTCGCTTGCGAGGCCTCGTGCGCGTTGGGTGCAACGCAAGTGACGCCCGTAAATATCTGTAGATTCTGCGGCTTCGGATCGGCGACGACGATCGGCGCCGCGGACGCAGCTTCGACGACGTCGCGCGAAAACAGGCCTTTTGCGTAATCGCTGAGCACGACGGCGTCCGCGCGCTTTGCGAACTCGCGCACGATCTCGCACAACGCGAACCGATCTCGTTCTTTAAGCGTGCAGGTCGATTCCCAATCCGCGCGCACGACTTGCTGGTTGTGCGCGACGATGCGGGTCTTACGCGTTGTGGGGCGATCCTCGATGCGCACGAGGCCGTCGGCCGCGATGCCCTCAGTCGAAAGCAAATCCGCAACGTAATGCGCGAACGGATCCGTTCCGATTGCGGCGGCGAAGTCCACATGCGCATGCAGGGCGTGCAGATTATTCGCGACGTTTCCCGCGCCGCCGAGCGTGAACGAATGATTCGTCACCGCGACGACGGGCACGGGCGCTTCGGGCGAGATGCGCGTCACGGTTCCCCAAATCCATTCGTCGACCATGACGTCGCCGACGACGAGGATCCGGCGCTGCTTCATGCGCTCGAAAAGCGTGCGCGCATCGACGGGTGCCAGTGTTTGCATCGAACTACGTTTCAAAAATGATGCGCTGTTCGACGAGGTCGCAAATGATGTGCGCCATCGTCTGATGGACTTCTTGCACGATCGCCGAGTAGCCGTCCGGGCCGAGCAGCACCAAATCTGCCACTTGCGCAACTTTGCCGCCGCCGTTCCCGGTGAATGCCACGGTCACCGCTTCCCGGTGCCTTGCCTCTTCCAACGCGAGCACGATGTTGTTCGAATTGCCGCTGGTGGTCATGCCGATAACGATGTCGCCGGGTTGCACAAACGCTTCGATTTGGCGGCGAAAGATCTCATCGTATCCGTAATCGTTGCCGACGGCGGTAAGCGTCGAAGTATTAACGGAAAGCGCTTCGCTATAGAGGCCCGGGCGCTCGCGCAAAAACCGGCCGCTCAATTCCGCCGCCATGTGCTGCGCTTCCGCCGCGCTTCCGCCGTTGCCCATCCACAGCACTTTGTTGCCGCGGCGCAGCGCTTTGACGATCGCGTCCGCGATGGCTTCGCATTGCCAGCGGTAGTGCGGCGCATCGAGAATGCCGCGGCGATCGGCGAGCAGCTCCGCAAAGTCGCGCTTTCCTTTGACGTCTAGGGTTCGATCCAAAACATCTCCTGACCGAGCGAGACCAGTTCGCCGTTCTCCGGGATGATTCGGGTAACGACGCCTGCATAGTCGCTGGTAATTTCATTGAACAGTTTCATCGCCTCGAGAATGCACAGCACTTGCCCGGGCTCGACGCGATCGCCGATTTTGACGAACGGTTCCGCATCGGGCGAAGGCGAGCGGTAGAAGACGCCGACCAGCGGAGCCGTTACTTTCTTGACGTTCGCGGGTGCTTGCGCGGCGCCGCCGCCAGCCGTTGCTGCGGGCGCTGCAGCCGCCGCCGCGGGTTCGCCGGCCATGCCCGGGGGCAGCACCGTAATGCCGCCTTCACGACGGACCAGTTCGAAGATCTTATCGCCGACTTTGACTTTGAGCGCATCGAGGTCGTGCTCGTGCATGATTTCGAGCAGGTCCTTGAGCGTCTGCGTCTCGGGCACGCCGTCTTGTTCCATTTTTACAGGCGCTCCGCTCCGAGCTGCGCGCCCGCCACGCTAAAGCGTGGGGCCTCCACAGCGACATGGCGCCTCAGCCTGCCGAACAACGAAAATCTCCCCGAGGGCGCCGCAATGATTTGTTTCATTTCTCTACCAGTTCAACGAGAGAGGGTACGAGGTCTGCTCCAAGCGGCACTTTGCGGTCGGAGCGCTCCACGAGATCGCGCAGGATCGCGTGTCCGGCGGCGATTTCATCGCTGCCGACGACGAGCGCATACCGCGCGTTGTTGCGATCGGCAATTTTCAGCTGCGCGAGCAGCTTGCGATCGTCGTAGTCCATGAACACCGGCACGGGCAAAGAGTAACGCAGCAACGCGCATAGCGTGACGAGCACTTCGCGCGCTTCGGAACCCAGCGCAACGACTTGAATGCCGCCGCGCTGCAGTTTTTCATCGGGCTGCGCAGCTTCGATCGTCAGAAGCAGCCGTTCCAGTCCCAATGCGAAACCGACGGCCGGAACGCTCGGGCCGCCCAGCGATTTGACGAGATCGTCGTACCGGCCGCCCGCGCATACGGTGCTTTGCGCGCCGAGCGCATCCGAAACGAACTCGAAGACCGTACGGGTGTAATAATCCAAGCCCCGCACGATGCGCGGGTTCACCACGTACGGCACGGCAATCCGTTCCAAGTAGCGTTTGACCGCTCCGAAATGTTCGCGGCACGGATCGCACAGATACTGCTCGAACGAGGGCGCGCTCTCGAGAAACGGCTGGTCTTCCGGGGCTTTGCTGTCGAGCAGACGCAGCGGATTGCGTTCGAGCCGCCGCTGCGAGTCCGCACTCAAACCGGCAACGTGCGGCCGGAAATGCGCGAGAAGCGCCTCCCGGTATTTGGGCCGGCAGACTTCATCGCCGATAGAATTCAGATTGAGGGTCACTGCGATGCCGTACGATCGGAACAAGTGCATTGCGAGCGCCATGACCTCGACGTCGGCCTCCGCGCCGGCGAAGCCGGTGCACTCGATGCCGAACTGATGCGCTTGCCGGTAGCGCCCCGCTTGCGGGCGCTCGTAGCGGAAAATCGGCCCGATGTAATACAGACGCTGGGGGCCTTGCGAGAAGAGGCTGTGCTGCAACGCGGCTCGCATGACCGGCGCCGTCCACTCCGGCCGCAGCGTCATCCAGCGTTCGCCCTTGTCTTGAAACGAGTACATCTCTTTCTCGACGATGTCCGTCGTTTCGCCGACGCCGCGCACGAAGAGTTCCGTCGCCTCGAAGACCGGCGTGCGCACTTCGCCGTATCCGTACCGGCGCGCGAGCGTGTGAATACGCGCCTCGAGCTCCTGCCAGCGCGCCGTCAGCGGCGGAAGAAAATCTTGCGTGCCGCGCGGCGCCGCGATCTTCGAAGACATAGGCCAGGGTGATTTAGAAGGCGCGCGCGTCTCCCCTTTGCCGGCATGTATGGGGCGACTAATGTCGGAAGCAAGCGTCATGAAGCGACGAGGTGTCATTGCGTGCGCCGTCATTGCAGCGCTATCGGCGCTGCCCGCTGCAAGCGTTCCGGCCGGCCGCCGCGCGGACATTGGCGATTTGCTGGCGGCACGTATCAACCACGTGTTCATCATCTACCAGGAGAACCGTTCGTTCGATAGCGAGTTCGGCACATTTCCCGGCGCGCAAGGCGTGTGGTCACAGGCGGCCCGCAGCCACGGGTTCCGCCAGATCGATCCGGGTACGCATCGATCCGTCACGCCATTCCGCCTGAGCGATCCCGACGTCTATTACGAAAATAACGCGCGCAACGTCCAGCTCGCGGCATTCGACGGCGGACGCATGGATAAATTCGTCGCGGCGCAGGGACAAGCGATTCTCAAATACGAACCGCATGCCACCGCGGCGCAGCGCTTCTCCGTAGGCGCCGAAGCAATGTACCACATCGATTGCACAACCATTCCGTATCTGTGGGCGTACGCGCGGCGATTCACGCTGTTCGATAATTTTTATCAAGCGCTGCGCGGTCCATCCGCACCGAGCAACATCGAGATCATTGCGGCGCAGAACGGACTTACGCAGTATGCGCGCTCCCCGCGCACGCGAGCGCCCAAAGTCGGCAAAGCCGGCGATCCCATCTTTGCGGACATCGACCCTCAATTCGGCCCGTACAATCCCTCCGAGTTACCCAAGGTTAAACAATACGATCAAACCTACGCGAACGTGCTGCTCAGCATGCAGCGCCGCGCCGTACTTGGAGTAACGAACGACACCGGCGACGTGCGCGAAGATAAAGCGGTCATTGCGCGGCTGAACGGCGCAGCTATTCCGTGGCGCTGGTATCAGGAAGGCTACGCCGGAAGCGCTCACGCCGGTCTTGTCGCACACCATTTGGCTCCGCATTACTTCGGGTACGTCGTCAAGAACCGGCAGATGGATGTGAACGTGCGCGATATCACCGCGTTTTATTCCGACGTGGCTCAGGGCCGGCTTCCGCAGCGCGGCGTGTTCTATCTTAAAGGCGGATCGCACAACGTGCTCGGACTTCGTCCGGCAAACCGCGATCCGTTCGTGCAAAAAACGTACCTTGGCGACGACGATCACCCCGGCTATACCGATTCGCAAATCTCGCAAGCGTTCGTCGCCTCGCTCGTGTCGGCAATCGCGAAAAGCCGCTATTGGCGTGATTCGGCGATCGTCATCACGTGGGACGATCTCGGCGGCTACTGGGATCACGTCGTGCCGCACAATTTCGAAACGTGTCCGGACGGCCATCCGTGCGGCGACGGCGCGCGCGTGCCGGCAATCGTCATTTCGCCGTACGGTAAGGATCGCGCCATCGTTCACGACTTCAACGATCAGGATTCCGTCGTGAAATTCGTAGAGACGGTATTTCGGCTGCCCGCTTTGGCGACGCTTCCGGACGAACAACGCTATTTACCGCTCGGGCCGCGCGACGGCAATACGTTGATTTCCGACATGCGCGGCGCATTCGATCCGGATCGCTTGCGCGGCAAACGCCCGCCGCTTTCCGCCGCGGGTGCGATTTTTCCGGACGCAACGATCCGGACCATTCCGGCACCGGTTTCGTGCGCAGATATCGGCGTTACGCCGCTTCCTCCACCCGCAGGTATCAGCGACTCGCCGCCGCCGGGATTTAATCCGCGTCCGTTCTCGCCGCACGACTAGACAACTACGCCGTATGGCGTGATGAACGCTATGTGATAACGGCTTTGCTCGTCACGTCCGCTGCGACGTTGTTCGAAAGCATGCCGTTCGTTCTCGCCGCGGTAGTACTCGCACAAGCGCCGCCGCGGTGGAGCTCGCGGATGGTCCCGTATCTCGGATGCGGGTGCGGGACGGGGCCTTCTGCGCGCTCGCTGCCTGCCGCCGCCGCAGCGTGCCTGGTCCTTGGGCCCTTCGTTGCAGGCGCGCGGCTTGCGGCAGCGATTGCCGTGGATCGGGTATTTCGGTCCTGCGGATCGTGCACGCATGGCGACGATTCGATGCTCGTGCAGCTTCAAGCGATTCTGCCGCTTGCCGGACTCGGCGCATTTGTGGCATCGTTTGCGCCGGTTCTTTTCGGTATGCATCCCCCGCCGCTTGCGGCCTTCACCGGCGGCGCGCTTGCCGCTTTCGTCATGTCGCCGTGTGGAATCGGTACCATCGGTCTGGCCGCGGCGCTTCGGCACGCGTTGCCTTGCGCAAGCGTCGCATTCTTATGCGTCGCCGGAATTTTCGATCTGCGTACGTGGATTCGCATGCCGCATGCGCGGCGGCAACATGACGTCTGCGCTTACGCGGTCGCGGCGCTTGCGTGCTCGCTCGTCGCTGCGCGCCACGGCGGGGCGCTCGTGCATCCCAGGATTGCAATTCTGCTTTGGCCGTGCGCGGTTGCCTGCGGCATTCTCGTTTACCGCTACCGCAGCGAGCAAAATTGGCGGTTACGGATCGTGCCGGCGGTGATGCTCGCCGGTGCGGTGCTGGCCGCGCCGCCGCCGGAGTATCACGCAACCGAAACAACCCTCACCGATGCGTTTGCCGGCGAGCATTTGGACTTTACGGGCGTAGTTTCACACGCCGGTGGTGCGACCACGCTCGTGCGCTATGCTATTACGTGCTGCCGCGCCGATGCGGCGCCGATCGTGATTCGTCTGGCGGCAGCGCCACCATCCGCGCGCGGGTGGATGCGCGCACGCGGCGTTCTCGTGCAAGCGGCAAATGGTTTACGGCTGCAAGCCGGCTCGCTGCAAGCGGTTTCTCCGCCGAACGATCCGTTCGTCTATCGCTAAACGCCGCGAAGCGTCATGAAAGATTTGCCGTACTTCGCGGCTCGAGCAGTTCGACGGGAATGCCGTTCGGATCTTCGATGAACGCAATCGCGCGCGTACCGCTGGGAGAGCGTTTGACGTCTTTTACGATCTTCACGCCCTTTGCGCGCAGCTGCGCCACGTACGGCTCCAAATCTCCGTCGACTTCAAGCGCGAGGTGTTCGTAACGGTTCCCCAGCTCGTACGGCGGATGCTCTTCCAAGTCGTAAACCAGTTCGATGTACGCGTCCCAGCTCGCGCCGACGAACGCCATGTCCGCATTTCCGGGATAGTGATAGGGGCCGTCGAGCAGCTTCAGACCGAGTTTTTCGGTGTAAAAATCGATCGACTGCTTCATGTCGTTCACGAAGATCGACGTATGCAAATAGCGAGGCATGGAACGCTTATACCCTGCGCTAGTGCAAGAAATAGCGGTGCGTCGAGAAGACGAGCGAAACGCCGAGGCGATCGGCGGCTTCGATGACTTCCTTATCGCGCACCGAGCCCTCCGGAGCGATAAGCGCGGTGCAGCCCGCCCGCGCGGCCGCTTCCAAGCCGTCGGAGAACGGGAAGAATCCATCGCTGGCGCAGGCGGCGCCTTTCGCGTGTTCGCCCGCGCGCTCTCCGGCAATCATCACCGCACTGACGCGATTGGTTTGTCCCGCACAAATGCCGCGCGTCGCCCCGCCTTTGGCGATGACCACGCCGTTGCTCTTCACGTGCCGCACGACGTCCCACGCAAATGCCAGGTCGTGCCATTCTTGCGCAAGCGGCTGTCGTTTGCTCACGACGCGCCAACGCTCGGCCGCGAACGTGCGGTCTTCCTGTTCGGCGAGCACGCCCCCGAGCGCGCTGCGCAGCTGCAGCTCGCGCTGCAGCAGGTCGGGCAAATAGGGACGATAGCGCATGATGCGCAGATTCTTCTTTTTCTTGAGCAGCGCAAGCGCGTCATCGTCGAACGCCGGCGCGGCGACGATTTCCAAGAAAAACGATGAGAGCGCCTGCGCTGAAGCGAGCTCGATCGGCGCATCGACGGCGATGATCCCGCCGAACGCCGAAACCGGGTCGGCTTGCAAGGCGTCGGTTACGGCTTTCGAAACGTTGGAGCGCTGCGCAACGCCGCACGGAATGGTGTGCTTGACGATCGCCGCACGCACGAACCGCTCGGGCTGCGACCCGATCTCCGCACCGACCGGCGCACGCGAGAGCAAACGAAGCGTGGCGTCGAGATCCAGCAGATTGTTGTAAGAAAGCGCCTTGCCGTGCAATTGCTCCGGCAAGTTTCCGCCGTTTTCCACGTAAAACGCCGCGCGCAATTGCGGATTTTCACCATAGCGCAACGGCTGCGCGAGCGGCATGGTGAGCGTAAGCGCACCGGGCAAATCGCTCGGCAGCACTTCGCCCTCGGTTGCAAGATAATGGGCGATCGCCGCGTCGTATTCGGCGGTGCGTTCGAAAGCTGCAATCGCCAAACGGCGGCGCGCAGGCTCGTCGAGGCCGCCGTCCGGCAGCGCTTTTAGAAATTCGGAGTACTGCGAAGGATGGCTCAGGAGCGTGACGTGCTGAAAGTTTTTCGCCGCCGCGCGCAGCAAGGACACGCCGCCGATATCGATCTGTTCGATCGCTTCCGGAAGCGTCGTGCCTTCCTTTGCCACCGTCGCTTCGAATGGATAGAGATTGACGACCAGCACGCAGAGATCGTGGATGTTGTAGATGCGCGCCTGATCTTCGTGCGCGGGATTTACGCGATCGTACAGGATCGCGCCAAAGACCTTGGGATGCAGCGTTTTAACGCGTCCGTCAAACAGCGCCGGAAAACCGGTCAGTTCGCCGACGTCGCGCGCATCGATGCCGTGCCCTGCGAGAAACGTGCGCGTTCCGCCGGTTGCATAAATAACCGTTCCCCGCTGGACCAGCGCTTTGGCAACTTCCGCCGCACCGGACTTATCGGAGAGCGAAAAGAGCGCCGCTTCAGGCAATCGCAGGCTCCAGCTCGCGCTCTTTTGCGGTTAGCTCCGCGGAGATAAGGGAGCTCACGCCGGCCTCGCCCATCGTCACGCCGTACATGCGGTCCGCGAGTTCCATCGTTTGCTTGTTGTGCGTGACGATGATCATCTGCGAGTCGCCGGCCAGTTCGCGCACCATGCGCGAGAAGCGCTCCACGTTCGCATCGTCGAGCGCGGCGTCGACCTCGTCGAGCAAGTAGAACGGTGACGGGCGCACCCGGATGAGCGCGAAGATCAGCGCCGCTGCAGTCATCGCTCGTTCACCGCCGGACAGCGACGGGAGCGGCATCAGTTTCTTGCCGGGCGGCTGCACCGAAATCTCGATGCCCGTCTCGGAAAGATTCTCCGGATTGGTTTGCCACATCTTCGCGTGGCCGCCCGCGAAGAGCTTGGCGTACATCTCCGTGAAGGCTTGTGAGACTTGGTCGAACGTTTCGTTGAACTTCGTCTGCGTCTGCTGTTCGATCTCACGAATCGATTGCAGCAGCGTCTCGCGCGCCTTCGAAAGGTCCTCGAGCTGTTCGCGCAAGAACGTTTCGCGCTGCGCGAGTTCTTCGCGATCCGCCTCCGCGTTGAGATTGACGTTCGAGAGGCGAGCCAACTCCTCGCGCAGGCGCGGCAGATCGTCCGCGATGGTATCCGGCTCCTGCGTGTATCGCGCTTCGACGTCGCGGCATTCCTCGTCCGTCGCCGGGTTTTGGGCGAACTGCGAAACGAGCATGCCGAGCTCCGCTTCGATTTCGGCAAGGCGCGTGCGGTGGCGTTCGCCGCCGGCCTGCGCGTCGCGCTCCTCGAGTTCCGCCGAACGCATCGACGATTCCAGACGCGTAACGTCTTCAGAGAGCGCTTCGCGCTCGCGCCGCGCGCCTTCGAACTGCGCGTCGGCCTGCCCGACTCGACCGCGCAGATCCGCCAGCCGCTCCGCCGCGCGATCCGTTTGCGCAGCCAAATTCGCGATCTCGGCGAACATTTGCTCGCGCGCGACGCGCGCGCGTTCGCTATCCTGATCGATGATGCCCAGACGCGCTCGGGCACCGTCGCGTTCTGCAGCCAGCGCGGCACAGCGTTCGCGCAAATCTCCGGCCCGCGCGCTCGCCTGCGTCTGTGCGGATTCGGCGCCCGCAATCCGTTCGCGCGCCTGCGCGAGTTCGCGTTCCAGACGCAAACGGTCTTCGTCGGATTGCGTTTCTTCCGGCTGCGCGCCTTCGAGCGCGCGTTCGCGCTCCCGCGCTTGGTGCGCAAGGGCTTGCAGTTCTTCGACGCGTTTGCGCGCCGTCTCGAACTCGCGCTGCATGCGCTCGACGTCCGCGGATACGCCAGCCATCTCGCCGCGGACTTCCGTCAAGCCGACTTCTGCGGCGCGCAACGCTTCATTGGCTTCATCGCGCGCAGCGATGCTCTGCTCGCTCGCGCGGGTAGCGGCGTGAACGCGATCTTCCAGCTGTGCCAGGCGCGCGCGCATCTCCGCCAGTTGTTCGCGCAGCGTTTGCGCCTGCACGCGCCGCGAAAGAATCGATTTCTCGCGCTGATACCGTCCGCCGGTGATGGCGCCGCCGCCCGCGATCTGCTCGCCGGAGAGCGTGACGATCGTATCGCGCAGACCGCGGTTACGCACGAGATAGATGCCGGTTTGCAGCGTGTCGACCACCAGAACGTTGCCGACCAGAAAGCGCACGATCGATTCGTATTGCTGCTGCGTGCGGATGAGCTTGTGCGCGTAGCCGATGACGCCGCGCACGTCGCGAAGATCGGAAGTGAGTTCTTTACCGGTGCGATTCTGCAGCGTGTCGAGCGGAAGAAACGTCGCCCGCCCGAGCTCTTTCATGTTGAGGTAGTCGATCGCGCGCTCTGCGTCTTCCGACGTCCGCGTGATGATGTTCGAAAGCCGCGCCCCGAACGCGATGTCCATCGCACGCGCGTATTGCTCGTCGGTTGTGATCAGATTCGATACGATTCCTTCGATGCCGCGCAGTTCGCCGCGCTGCCACGCGTCGACGACGGCGCGCGTACCGGGAACGTGTCCTTCCAGCGAGTTTTCGAGCTCTTCAATCGTGTGCAAGCGCGATTCCGCGGCGGCAACTTCGCTGGAGTACTCGCGATGTGCCGTAATTGCATGCGAAAGATCGCTTTGCGCCTGCGTTACGCCGCGTTCGGCGTCTTCGACGCGCCCGCGAGCATCGAGCAGCTGCGTTTCCAAGCGCTCGAGCTGCATCTGGCGCTCGCCGAACTTATGCGTCGCAGCGCCCGCCGCAATCTGCACTTGTTCGGAGCGCACGCGTTCCGCCGCGCATTCTTGCTCTAAACGTTCGGCTTCAGTGCGCGCGTTCTCACTCTGCACGCGGCGCTCGGCTTTGCGCGCGGCCAGCGCAGAAGCGGCGGCTTCGACCTCGCGCAGCTGCGTGAAGATCGCGTCCAGCTCGCCGCGCGCTTGGGAAAGCAGGCTCTGCGCCTGCAGTTCTTGCTCTCGCGCCGCCTCCAGTTCGCCTTGCAGCGGCGCAATGCGAGATTCAAGCGCGGCGACGGCTGCTTCCAGCTGTTCGCGTTCCCGCTGCACGCGGTCGGCATCTTCGGAGGTCTGCGTGCTCTGCGCTTCGAGCGCCTCGCGTCGTGCCAGCGCCGCGGCGTGGTCCGCTTCGATCCGCGCCAGTTCGCTGCGCAGGTTTTGCGCCTGCGTACGGTACTCTTCGAGCTGCAGCTCGTGCTGATACGCGCGCGTGCGTGTTTCAGCCAGCTGCGCGCCGAGCGACGCCGCTTTGGCCGCAGCGGCGCTGCGCAGCTCTTCGTTGCGATCGAGTTCGAGTCTGAGGCGTTCGCGTTCTTCACGGCGCGACGCGCTCGCGCGAATGTAGGAGAGAATTTCGAGATCGCGCACGCGAGCGCTCAATTTGCGGTAACGCTTGGCGCGCCGTACCTGCGTGTCGAGTTCGGGAATACGCCGCTCGAGTTCGGCGATGAGGTCGTTGATGCGAATGGCGTTCTGTTCGGTCTGCTCCAGGCGGCGCATCGACTCGTTTTTGCGCGCGAGAAACTTGTTGATGCCGGCCGTTTCTTCGAACAGCGCGCGGCGGTCGGCGGGTTTGCTGGTGAGAATCGCATCGATCTGTCCCTGCGATACGATCGAGTACGAACCCGGGCCGAGTCCCGTACCCATCAGCAAATCGAGAATATCGCGCAAACGGCACTGATTGCGGTTGATGTAGTACTCGATTTCACCGGCGCGATACGCGCGGCGAGTGATCTCGACTTCCGCAAAGTCGATCGGCAGTTTGCGATCGCTGTTGTCGAACGTGATCGAAACTTCGGCAAGACCGAGCGGCTTGCGCTTCTCATTGCCGGCGAAGATGACGTCTTCCATTTTGCCCGAGCGCAAGCTCTTACTGCTCTGCTCTCCAAGCACCCAGCGAAACGCGTCGATCAGATTCGACTTGCCCGACCCGTTGGGTCCGACGATTGCCGTAATGCCGCCGCCGAATTCGAGCCCCGTCGGCTCGGCAAACGTCTTGAAACCAAAGGTCTTAATGCGCTTAAGTTGCATGCAAGCGTTCCTGAAGAATGAGTAGGGCTTGGGCGGCAGCGTTTTGCTGCGCGGCTTTCTTCGACGGCCCGGTGCCCGTTCCGAGCGTCTCTCGGTTAACTGTTACCGTAGAGGTAAAGACGCGCAGGTGCGGCGGGCCTTCACCGCGTTCGCGGTAGACCGGCGTACATTGCAGATGCGCCTGCGTAAGCTCCTGCAATTGGGTCTTCGGATCCGAAACCGCAGCGCGCGAGTGATCCACGTGCGCGATATGCTCGTGCTCGACGAAACGCTGTGCAAGCGGAAAACCGTGCTCCAAGTACAGGACCGCAACAAACGCTTCGAACGCATCGGCCAAGATCGACGTGCGTTCGCTGCCGCCGTGAGCGCGCTCCCCGACGCCCAGCTGCACCAGTTCGCCGAACCCTAAGCGGCGCGCAGTTTGCGCAATTGCAAGATCGCTGACGATCGCGGCTTTGCGCTTGGCCAGCGTACCTTCTTTCTCGTCGGGATAGGTAGCGTACAGCCAGCGCGCGACGGTCAAGCCCAGCACGGCGTCACCTAAAAACTCCAAGCGTTCGTTCGAGAGCATCTGCTGCTCTTTTGCCGCGCTTTCGTGCACGAACGCCGCGTCAATTCGATCGAGCGCTTCGGCCGGCACGTCTGCCAGGTCGAGCAATGCTCGCAATCGACGCCGACGCTGTTCACCGGCCATGATCGAACTAGCGGACTTTGCCGAACACTAAAACGCTGTTGTGACCTCCGAAGCCGAATGAATTCGACAACGCCACGTTGACGGACGCTTTGCGCGCGACGTTCGGCACGTAATCGAGCTGGCAGTCCGGATCCGGCACTTCGTAATTGATCGTCGGCGGCATCACGCCGTTATGTACCGCAAGCACGGTCGCGACGCCCTCGATGCCTCCCGCCGCTCCGAGCGCGTGGCCGTGCATCGATTTGGTGGAACTGACGGCGACGTTGGTGTCTGCGCCCAGCACGCGCTGAATCGCCTGCGATTCGGCGACGTCGCCTTGCGGCGTCGAGGTGCCGTGCGCGTTGATGTAATCGATATCCTGAGCGCGAACGTCCGCGTGTGCGATTGCCCGCTGCAGCGCAAGCTCGACGCCTTTGCTGTCCGGGTCCGGCGCGACGAGATTGTATGCGTCGGCAGATTGGCCGTACCCGTACATTTCGCCGTAAATCCGCGCGCCGCGCGCCTTCGCGTGTTCGTATTCCTCGAGCACCAAAATGCCGGCGCCCTCACCGAGGACAAAACCGTCGCGCTCCTTGTCGAACGGCCGGCTCGCGCGCTGCACGTCGTCGTTCCGGGTCGACATCGCTTTCATCGAGCAGAAGCCGCCCACCGCTAGCGGCGAGATCGTCGCCTCGCTGCCGCCGGTTACCATCACCGGTGCGTCGCCGACGGCAATATAATTGTAGGCCGTGACAATGGCGTCGTTGCCGCTCGCGCATGCGCTCGAGACCGCGAAAAGCGGGCCGCGCAAGCCGTACGCCATTGAAATCTGCGCCGAAGCCGCGTTCGCCATCAGCATCGGAATGAAGAACGGCGTCACCTTCGACCAGGTACCGTCGCGGTTGGCTTTTTCCGAGCTTTGCCAAAAGGTCAAAATTCCGCCGATCCCGGTGGCGATGACGGCGCCGCTGCTCTCGAGCAGACCGGGCTCGGAGAGATTCAGGCCGGAGTCTTCGATGGCTTCCTTCGCCGCGACAAGCGCGAACTGCGAGAAGCGATCCATGCGCTTAGATTCGCGTTTCCCGATCAGCGCTTCGGGATCGAAATCCTTGACCTCGGCGGCAAAGCGCGTCGAAAAATCGCTGGGGTCGAACGCGGTGATGGGCCCCACCCCGCTCTCTCCCGCAATCAGCCTGCGCCAGAATTCGTCCTTGGTATTGCCCAGGGCGGTTACCGCGCCTAGGCCGGTGACTACCACGCGGCGTTTAGCCCGCGGCAGGTGTGTCGAAGCATCCAAAACGTCCCACCATTACGGCGGGTCCAAGCGGGACCCTCTTGCGAAGAGCACGTCCGATGCTTTTCGTAATACCCCCGCCGCAGCCGGCGTTGCCGGCCGCATTCGAACCGCCGCCGATCCTTATGTATCATCGCGTGGATACCGATCGGCCGCGCGACGCGGTTGGGCGGCAGCTTACGGTCACGCCGCAGCGATTTCGGGAACAGCTGACGTACCTGCGCAACCAGGGCATCACCGCGATCAGCATGGCGCAATTGCAATGGCGCCTCGAGCATCACGAGTCGCTTGCGCGCACAGTCGTCATGACATTCGACGACGGGTACGCCGACCAATACACCTATGTCGTGCCGCTGCTGCGCGCGAGCCGCGCCGGCGCGACATTTTATATCGTGACCGGAGAGGTCGGACGCGCGCGTCATTTGACGTGGCAACAGCTGCGCGCGATGGCCGCAGATCGCCTGGATCTTGCGGCACACGGCGTCCGGCACGACGATCTTTCGCTGATGACGCCTGCGCAGCAAGCGTATCAAATCGATCGTTCGGTCGAAACGCTGCAGCGCTTCTTGCACGCACCCGTTCAGTCGTACGCATATCCATCGGGACGTTTCAATCGCACGACCCTGCAGCTCGTGCGCGAAGCGGGCGTCGCGATGGCCGTTACGACGGATCCGGTGTACGTGCTGCCACCGGAAAACCGTTTCGAAATGTTTCGCGTGCGGGTGCGCGGCGAGTGGAGTATCCGCGATTTTGCAGCGGCGCTGCACGCCGCGTCCGAGCGGCGGCAAGTGGTCGTACGCTGAGCCGCTGTTCGCCCGGGGAACCACGCGATAACCAAACTACGTTTCAAAAGCATGCAGAAGTTGCTGGCCGCGCTCATGGCACTGCTGTTCGCATTAAGCGCCGGAATTGCGCGCGCCGATGAGGATACGCGCAAGCCGGCGACGATTTCCGGAACCGTCATCGCGGTGAACGGCGATCTGGTGCAATTCCATCAAGACAACGGCGCGACGATCTCGCTCAATCAAAGCGCTCTGCTTAATTCGGGAATGAGTTTGAGCGCCGGCGATCACTACTCGCTGCGCGGATACTGGAGCAACGACATGTTCGTCGCACAGGCCAATGCCGTTAATTTTTACACGAATAATAACGGCTATCCGTACGGCGGCAACACCAGCGTTCACGGCGTGATTACGTCAATCAGCGGCAACCGCGTGACGCTGCTGCAAGGCTTGTTCTCAACCATCATGGTGGACGATCAACAAGCGTTGAACAACGGCTCGGCTCAAGACCTGTACGTGGGCCGCAGCGTTACGGCATACGGCTTCTGGAACGGCAGCGTCTTTTATGCGAGCAGCATCGCCTAGGAGGCAAGCGCGCCGGCCGGCTTAAACCATTTGACTCCGCGGCGGCCCTCTGCTAAACTATCGCGGCTATGTTCCTATTCGATCTCCAGCTGTTCGCGTCCAAGAAGGGCGCGGGATCCACGCGTAACGGCCGCGACTCGAACGCGCAGCGCCTGGGCGTGAAGAAATTCGGCGGCCAGCAGGTCCTGGCCGGCAATATCATCGTGCGCCAGCGCGGCACGCAGTTCTACCCGGGCGAGAACGTCGGAATCGGGAAGGACCACACGCTCTTCGCGCTGAGCAACGGCACCGTCGAGTTTGCGACGCACCGCAACCGCAAGCACGTTCACGTGCGTAGCGCCGCTGCCTGACAGCGCCGTAATCAGGCTTTGAAGGGACCTCCGGGTCCCTTTTGCTTTTTCGACGGGAACATAAAGCTGGCGTGCAGTTCATAGACGAGGCCACAATCACGGTCGCGGCCGGCAACGGCGGTGACGGCCTGGTCGCGTGGCGGCGTGAAAAGTACATCCCCAAGGGCGGCCCCGCAGGCGGCGACGGCGGGCACGGCGGCACCGTCTACCTCGAAGCGTCGCCGGAGCTCTCGACCCTCGTCGAGTTCCGCTTCAAACGTCATTTCGCGGGCGACTCCGGCAAGCCGGGCGGCACGTCGAACAAATCCGGGCGCAGCGGCGAGGACCTCGTCGTCCCCGTGCCCGTCGGAACGCTCGTCTACCGCGCGGCCGAAGGCGAACCGGAACGGTTTTTCGCCGACCTCAGCCGGGCGGGCGAGCGCGTTCTGGTCGCTAAGGGCGGCCGCGGGGGCCTTGGCAACCAGCATTTCGCGACCAGCACCCGGCAAGCGCCGCGGTTTGCCGAAAAGGGCGAGCCGGGAGAACGCTTCACGCTGCGGCTGGAGCTGCGCCTGTTGGCCGACTGCGGCATCGTCGGGCTTCCGAACGCCGGAAAATCGACGCTGCTCTCCGTCGTCTCGGCCGCGCGTCCAAAAATCGCCGACTATCCGTTCACCACGCTCGAGCCGCAGCTCGGCGTCGTGCGGGTGTCGGACGAGGAGTCCTTCGTCATGGTCGACGTTCCCGGGCTCATCGAAGGCGCGCATTTAGGGGCAGGTCTGGGCGACCAATTTTTGCGGCACGTCGAACGCACGCGCGTACTCGTGCACCTGCTCGACGGCGGCAAACCGCTGGACGAAATCCTTTCCGACAAGGACGTCATCGAACGGGAACTGCAAGCGTGGAAAGAGGATCTCGTTCGTAAGCCGACGCTGCTGGTCGTATCAAAACTCGATCTGCCCGAGGCGCGCGAACGGCTGAGCGAACTGCGCGAGCGCTTTCCCCAGATTCGCGGCATCAGTTCGGCCACAGGTGAAGGCGTGCGAGATCTCGTCTATGCGGCGTGGCGCACCATTCAGGAAACACCGCTGCCCGAGATCGTCGCGCCCGAACCCACGCACATCGTGCTCAAACCGAGCGAACCGTTCACCATACAAAAGAGCGACGATACGTTCGTGATCAGCGGCGAGCGCGTTGAGCGGCTGGCCGCGATGACCAATTTCGACTCCGACGAAGGACTTGCGCGCTTCGAGCAAATTCTTGCGAAGATGGGCGTCGATAAAAAATTACGCGAGATGGGCGCCGTTGAAGGTGACACCGTTCGCATCGGCTCTTTTGAGTTCACATACTCATGAAATTGGGGATCTTCGGCGGCACCTTCGATCCGATCCACAACATTCATCTGTTCGTGGCGGAGTCGGCGCGCATTATGGAGCAGCTCGATCGCGTGCTATTCGTTCCGACGAATAAGGTACATTACCGCAGCAAGCCCGAAGCCGCGCCGGAGCATCGCTGCGCGATGATCTTAGGCGCCATCGACGCCAATCCGCAGTTCGCGCTTGACGATACGGATCTGCGCCCCGATTCCACCGGATTCACGGCGGATTTGCTGCCGAAGATTCACGCGAAATATCCCGGCGCGTCACTCACCTTCATCACCGGCGCCGATTCGCTCGCCAGCAATGCGTGGGTGCGGTTCGAAGAAGTCCTGCAGTCACTGGAATCGTTCGTGATCGCGCCGCGGGCCGGCACGAGCGCGGAAGCCGTCTCTCGCGTCTTGGCCGCGGTTCCGGTGCCGCTGCGATCGCGCGTAAAAACGCTGAATCTACCGGAAATGCCTGAGAGCGCGACGCTCGTGCGCACGTTGCTTGCGCAAGGACGATCCGTGCGGTATTTAGTGCCCGAGGCGGTGTGGCAATACGTCGTCGCGCAGCGGTTGTATGGCTTTTCGGCGCAGTAGGGTCGCGGCGTTGTGCGCGCTGTTTGCCGCGTCGTGCTCCGCAAGCACGGCGGCAAACGCACTCGGCCAGATTCGCAGCGCGTGCAATAGCGGAGCGGCGCACGTGGAAGCCCATCTGACGGGAAACGTCGCGCGCGTTCTGGGTATTCGTCCCGGCGTCTCCGGATCGCATGAAGGCTTCATCTTCGTCACCGCGGGCAGGCCGCTAAAAGTTGAAGATAATGTGGACATTACCGGCGTCATTCCGCTTCGAGCCGGCGATCCGGTCGAGTTGCTCGGGCAGTACGAATGCAACGATGGGGTGATTCACTGGACGCATCGCGACCCCCGCGGCCGCCACGTGGGCGGTTATATTAGAGTGCATGGGCAAACGTATCAGTAGCATCGTTCTGGCGAGCGCGTCGCCGCGGCGTTTGGAGTTGCTCCGGGCCTTGCATCTTGACGTGTGCGTCGTTCCAAGCACCTATCACGAACCCGAACATCCGCACCTCTCGCCGCGCGAGCTGGCGATCGTTCACGCGCAGCATAAGTGCAGCGATGTGCGGGCGCGCATGCCCGGCGACATTATCGTTGCGGCGGATACGGTCGTCGACGTCGATAACGAAGCATACAACAAACCTGCAGACGCCACCGACGCGACCGGCATGCTGCGCGATCTTTCAGGACGCACGCACATCGTGCACACGGCGTTTGCACTTGCAGTGCCGGGACGCAACGATCTGGTGCAGCATTGCGAGAGCACGTTCGTGACGTTTTTTCCACTCGACGATGCAGAAATCGAGGCGTACGTTGCAAGCGGCGAGCCGATGGATAAAGCCGGCGCGTACGGTATCCAGGGTTACGGCGCGACGCTGGTCGAGCGCGTGGAGGGCGATTTTTACACCGTCATGGGCTTTCCGCTGGCACGATTTGTGCGAACCCTGCGACGGTTGGGATTCGAGTTGCCGATAACGAATAAAGACAGCACGCCGATTTAGTCGACGGAGTACGGGTTTATTTTTACATATCGTGACGAGCGCAGACTGTTCGCGGTGATCAGCGTGATCATCGTGGCGGCGTTAGTCGCACTCGTGCAAGTAAGCGCTGCCCGGGCCGGTACTCCCAGTCCGCTCACTTCGACCGTTACTTCGGCTGCCGCGGGCGTTCAGGAAGCCCTGTCACTCGTCGTCGGCGTTATTCGCGGCGGCGAGCAAGCAGTCGTAAGTTTGCCGTCGCTGGCGCACGACAACGGCGACTTGCGTGCGCGCAACCTGCAGCTCGAACAAGAGAATGCCCGCCTGCACGAACTCGTCGCCGCCTATCAGCAGCAAGCCGGCATCGCGCCTCGCCTGGAAGAGTATCCGCGGGCGATCGAAGCGCGCGTCATCGGCTTCCCGCCGGAGAACGGCATTCAAACCGTGACCATCGACAAGGGCACGCGCAGCGGCGTGCATCGCGATGACGGCGTTCTCGCAGCGGGCGGCGTCGTCGGCCGCGTGGTCGAGGCCAGCGCCTTTGCCAGCAAGATCGCACTCATCACCGACTTTACCAGTACGATTCCGGCGCTCGTGCAGCGCGGCCGGTACTGGGGCGTCGCCAAAGGCAATCAGAGCAGCGTGCGCCTCGATTACGTCTCGCAGGATGCGCCGCTGCGAAAAGGCGACCGCGTGGTAACCGGCGAGGCGCGTTCCTTTCACTCCGGTGCGCTCATCGGCACGATTGTGAAAGTCGAGCGCAGCGATTCTACGCTTTATCAAACCGCGGTGATCAAACCGGCCGTGGATTTCTCAAGACTCGATCGCGTTGTCGTTGTTCCGAAACAATGAGCCGACCGGCGTTCGCGTAAACACACGCAGCGGTCCGGGTACGATTCCGTTTACCGGCCCCGAATGGTGGGTCGCCGGCGTTTTTCTGCTCGCCGCGCTGCTGCTGCAGAGCGAGGTTTTGCACTACTTTACGTTCCGCGGCGCGCAGCTCAGCATCGCTCTGGTCGTAATCGTGTGGTACGCCGTGCGCGCGGACTTCCTGCGGGCGGGCGCGTGCGGATTCATCGCCGGAATATTGGAAGATGCGCTCAGCGCGCAAACCGGCGCGGCGTGGACGATTTCCAGCACGTTCACGGCGCTCTTTGCGAGCATGCTCTCGCGCTGGCTCTTCGCCGATTCGCCGCCCGCCGCGGCGGCAGTCGTCTTCGCCGCGACGCTGCTGCGCAGAATGATTTTTTGGATCGTCATGGCGTTGCAAGGCTATCCGCCGGGTTACGCGCGTTTGCATTTTCATCAGGCGCTGTGGGAGGCGCTGCTCAATGCAGTGTTCATGGTCGTCGCCATGATCGTTGCGCGCCAACTTGAAGACCGGCGCGAGGAACGCCGCAGCCGATGAAGACTGCGTATCAGCGGCGGCCGGCGCGCTGGGAGTACTCTCCCCTGCGCATCATCTTCTTCGCCGTGATGTTCGTGCTCGCGCTCATCGCCGTCATCGTGCGCCTCGTGCAGATTCAGCTCGTGAACGGCCAAGATTACCGGGCGCGTGCGCAGGCCAATCAAGTACGCCTCATTCCCGTCGCGGCGCCGCGCGGCCTCATCTACGATGACACCGGCAAAGTCGTGGTTCGCAGCCGCCCCTCATTTTTCGTCGCGCTCGTGCCGTCCGAAGTGAAAGATATCGACAGCGAGATCGCGACGATCGCGCAGACCATCGACGTACCGGCTTCGAAACTGTGGGAGACGCTGCTGCACCACCACGGCTTGAACTATAAAAACTTCGATGAAGTGCAAGTGTACGAGCCGTATGGACCCGTCATGCTTGCTACGGATCTGCCGGTCGCAAAGGTCGGGCGGCTCTCCGAAATTCTCAACGACCTGCCGGGCGTCGATCTCGAAGTTGAAGCCGTGCGCAATTATCCGCACGGCGGACAGGGCTCGGCGATCTTCGGCTACGTCGGCCAAATCACGCCGGACGAATACAAGCGCCTGCGCAGCGAAGGCTACTCGATGAACGACGTCGTCGGGAAAGACGGCATCGAATACGAGTACGACAAGTACTTGCGCGGTCAGCCGGGGGGTCAGCGCATTGTCGTCGACGCGCAGAACCAAGTGGTGCCGAGCATCAAACTGCCTGCCAAACAGCCGGTTCCCGGAAACAGCTTGGTGCTGAACATCGATTGGCGCCTTGAAGCGATCACCGAACAAGCGCTGGCAAACGGCATTCGCAGCTGGACCGGCGGAAAACGGTCGATAAGCGGCGCGGTCGTAATTCTCGATCCTTGGAACGGCAAAGTGCGCGCGATGGCGAGCTATCCGGATTACGATCCGAACGCCTTCGCCTCGGATGACAACAACAAAGTCGCGCATTATCTGCTCGACGCTTCGCAGCCGCTGTTCAATCGCGCGATAGAGGCCGCGACGCCCACCGGTTCGACGTTCAAAATGATCACCGGATCCGCGGCGATTACCGCAGGCGTCGTGAAAGTAAACGAGACCGTCTATGACAGCGGCGCGTGGAATTGTTACGGCGCCGAGTTCGAGGACATCGCCGCAGGCGGCATCGGCAACACGCAGTTCGTACACGCGCTTGCTGCGTCGTCGGACGGGTACTTTTATCAAATGGGCTGGCGGCTGGGGAACGACCGGCTCCGCAAATTCGCGCAGGCTTACGGTATCGGGCAGAAGACGGGCATCGATTTACCCGGCGAATTCGAAGGCAACTACCCGACGAATGCATGGATGCTCAAAGTTGCCGGCGTGCCGCTCGAGCCGTCCGACGTGTGCAGTCTTGCCATCGGTCAGGGCGCGCTTCAAGCGACGCCCCTGCAAATGGCGAACGTGGAATCGGCCGTGATCAACGGCGGCACGCTGTACAAGCCACAGGTCGTCGATGAAATTCGCGATTTGAACGGTCACGTCATCAAAAAGTTTGCGCCGCAAGTGATTCGCCACGTCCCCGTTACGCAGGAATCGCTCAAGGCCGTGCGCGACGGCATGGCTCAAGTTACGGAGCCTTGGGGCACCGCATACGGTTTAGCCATCGACGGATTGCCGTTCGGCGGAAAAACGGGCACTGCCGAAACCGCCGGCGGTTCGGGTCCGAATACGACATGGTTCGTCGCATACGCGCCGGCCAATCATCCGAAGATCGCGATGGCGGTTTTCGTCGATCGATCGGGCGGTTACGGCGCGTCGGTCGCGGCGCCCATCGCTCGCGAGATCATGGTGAAGTACTTTCACAAAAAGCCCTAAGCGTCCGCACTAATCACCGGCTTAATATCGATCACCGGCGTCCCGTCGATGGCCTCCATCGGTCCAACGCGCAGTTTTGTACCGGTAATTTCTTTCACCGTCACCTTGTGAAGGCCGATCGGATTGGGCCTATCCGGAGAACGCGTGTTGAACACGCCCGTGAGCGGCAGGTTTGGATCCCAGCGCGGATGCAACCTGAGCACGTCGCGGCTTGACTCATGCAGCCAAGTTACGACGATGATTTCACTGCCGGCCTGCGTTCCATCGAGTCCGTCTTCAACGCCCGCGTTCATCTCGAGCCACACGTCGGGGCCGCCCTCCGGTCCTTGGCTCGGAGCTTCTCCGCGTGTCTTGATCGGCGATCTCACGACCCCGATCGCCCATACCGCATACTCCTCATTCATGCGTTAGGGACGCATACGGCTGCAGCGCAGTCTCGATCGCCGAAACGATGTCGGGATCGCGCTCTTGTTCGCGGGCTTGCGCGAGAACATCGCGGCTCCAATCCGATCTAACGATGCTGAGCCGTTCGATCATGTCCAAACGCAGTTGTTTGTCGGCGCCGCTCAGCGCGTCATCGATGAGTGTGGGCCACCGCGGCGCAGTGGCTTTCCGCGGCTCTTGCCGACGCGCGGATCGGAGCATTGAAGAACTGATGCCGAAGAGCAGCAGGCCGACCACGAAGGCCAGCGCGATTGCAATATCCCAACTGATTTGCGGCACGCGTGTGGCGGATTAGCGCACGCTGTACGCCGCCGCCGAACGCAGCGCGTCCAGCACCGCGCCAAGCGCATCGTCGAGCGTGCGATTGACGCTCGAAGTCAGCACCCGGTGGAACTCCGGCATCGGCAACGTTTCGAGCACGCCGAATACTTTCAGCAGCTCGGTTCGGTACAATCCCAACACGTCGGAGCGTCCGCCGCCGTTGTATTCAACGCGCGTGCCCAGCAGGTTCGCATTGACGATCCACGGCACGACCGATCCGAGCGGCGCACTGTCGAGGTCGGGCGCGCGTTTACGCAACATCTCGACGTCTACATCGCCGGCAAACCGCACGATTCCATGCGGACGGTAGCCCAGCTCTTGCGGCTCAGACGCGATGACCGCATCGACGAGCGCGCGCAATGCAAGCCGGCTATCGCGATCCTCCAGATCTTTTGCGGTCACGGCCAAACGCGTCATGCGCAACCGCACGAAGAAGCGATCGAGCGGCGAGCGAACGGCGCGCACGCTATTCTCCACGATTTGCGCGGTGCGCGGATCCGCACCGGCGATCGCATTCGGAAAGAGCGCAACCATGGCCAAAATGTGCGGAATCAGCCCGCCCGCGTCGCTCTTTTCAATCGTGCGGATCGCCTGCACGACCTGGTCTTGCGAGAAGTCGATGTAGAGCGTCGGTGCGCACGCCGCTGATTCGGCCGCCTCCGCTTCCATCGGCGCTTGTTCGACCGGCACCGCGATCGCGGCGGGTTCCGGAATCGCCGGCGGCGCGGCTTCCACCGGTGCGATCGCCGCGGGCGCTTCTTCCGGCTCGGGCACCACGATCGGGGTAATCGCTTCGCCGGGCGGCGCTTCCATCACGGGCAGCAACTGAGCGACGGAAATCGGCGTTCCCGCCGCACCCGCTTCGAGCGACGGCGATGAAAGCACGTGCAATGTCGGCGCGGAAAGAGCGATGGAATGATTGCCGTCCCATTCCGCAACCACGCGCGTATCGATGGCGGTGCCTGCGGCAATCGGCGAGATCACCAGCATCTCCCAACGAACGCGCAGTTGAACGTCCGGATTGACGTCGGTAAGCGAAAGGCCGCGCTGCGACCACAATTGCGACGTACCGAGATCGTCGGGAATCGTCACGCCGTTGAGCTGCGTCGTCCCCGGAACATAAACGGCTAGATTGGACGGCACCGCACGAAGTACGACGCTGTCAGCGGGGCCGTCCCCACTATTATGCAGCTGAAGTTCGTACGCGACGCGTTCGCCCGCTTTGATGCTTTGCGAAGGGTTGGAACGCAGCTGCGCATCGGTAGCGAATTCCGGCTGCGCGAACGTCGGAATCTCGAGCTCGTCGAATTGGACCGTGCTAATCCCGCGCCCGGAAAGCGTGCCTTCGATCGTGAGCGTACGATCGCGCCGGGGCGGCCGTATCAAACGAATCGCGACGCGCGCTTCGTGCGTCGTTTCTGCCGCGATATCGCCGAAGAGCAGCGCATTGCCGTCGCGGCGCGCATTTTGCGCGCGCTCCAGCACAAGCTCCGGAGGCAGCGATAAATCGAGCCTGGCTTCACGCAACACGTCGGCGCCGTCGTTCGTAAAACGGATCGCGATCTCGTGCGTTTGTCCGGGGCGCAGCGCTTCGGATTGCTCGCGAAGCCACGTGCAAGCGTCCGGCACGACGTGCGGACGCGAACGAACGACAAGCGTCGCAACGCCTAAATCGAACGTACCCGAGGCAAATTCGAGGACTGCGCCGAGCGTAACGTGCGTACGATCGGGAACCGGCGATGCGACGCGCGCTTGAATGGTGAACGTGCGTTCCGCGTGCGGCTGCACGATGCCGAGCGTGAAGGGCTCGCGATACGCGACCGGTTCTTCCGCCGACTCGGCAATGCGAATGTGCTCTAAAAACGCGCCCGGTATGACGCGCAGCTGCACGTTCGATTCCGGCGCCGTGCCGTCGTTGAATACGTGCGCGGTAAACGTTACTTCTTCCCGAGCGTGAACGACCGCCCGATCGACCTCGACGTAGTTGCGTGCACGCGTAAAGCGCGACGCGAGCCGCACGCGCAGCGTACGCGTAAACCGCCGTTCGCCGAAAGCCTGTCCCGAGGTTGCCGAAGGGCGCCAGCGCACCGTTGCGGTAATCGGCAGATCTTCGCGGTCCTGCATCACGGTGATGCCCGCAATGCCCGCCTCGACGACGCGTCCTGCGCCGATCGTGCCGAGCGAAAAGACTCCGCCCGCAAAGCTTTCATCGCTAATCGGCTGTCCGTCCAAATGCGCGGAGCCGGGCGTATAGGCAATGCCGGGCGGCAGTTCGATCGCGATGGAGACGTTGTGTGCTTCACCCGTGCCGGTATTTACGGCGCGGACCGTCATCGGTATACGGGTGCCTGGTGAAACGATGTCGTCGCAAAAGACGGTAAGCGACGTTTCGTCGTTCGCAAAATCGGGCGGTGAAGAGACGACGATTTCCGCAGACTGCACGTCGAATTCACCGGTATCGCGCGAAGAGACTGCGCCGCTGACTTTTATGCGCGTCCCGTCGGCCAGCGGAGACTCGATCGTCGCTTGATATTCGATCTCGATCGACTGTCCGGGCGCGAGGCGCTCCGCGACGGCGCGCTCCGATGCGTAATCGAACGGTTCGTCGCCCGCGTCGAGCAGTGCGCGGCCTGCAACGCGCGCGGTTCGCGCGACGTAGCGCGTGTGCGCCGGAACCGGCAGGAACGCATACACGTCGTTTGCGCTCGAGGATCCGGTATTGACGATGGTTGCGCGAATTGCGACGACGTCGCCGGGTTTCGGATGCGCAGGAGCGGCGATCGTTACGATGGTGCCGCTGTTCTGCAAAACGGGCGCACTGCGAACGAGCAGACGCTCCAAATTCGAGGCCACGACGGGCGTCTGATCCGTAACGAGCGCAGCTTGAAACAGCAGCTCCGAGGCGTCTTCGATACGATCGTTGACGCGGAAGCTGCACGCAACGCGGCGCTGTGCGTTCGGCGGCAGATCGCCGAGCGGGGCACCCGCGTTTGCGACAAAGGTTTCGTTATCGAGCCGCGCGTCGTCGACCGTATCGCTGCCTTCGACATATGTAACGCCCGATGGATTGGCAAAACGCACGCGCACGCCGGTTGCCGGCGCGCCGCCTAAATTCGAGAACGCAAATTCAACGCGAATGACTTCGCCGGGAGTGACGGTGCGCCGCGGCGTGACAGTGAGCGTCCGCAGCGTCTCCATAAGCGGTGGAGAGCCGGGAGCGAAAACGCCGGTCAGCGCGCTGGTCGAATTGCGATCGGAGGCTGCCACGGGCTTTGATCTTCCCTACGCACGCCGGAGCGACCTAGCGATTCATTCTAAAAGCGCGAGCGTTTCGACGATCCGTTGCGCGCGATCGCCGGGATGCTGCGCGGTATACTCGTGAACCGCGCCGCCCGCACCTCGCCGCGCCAGCGCGTGCGCCGCCGCAAGCGCAACGGCATCCGAAGGATCGTTAAGCGCATGTAAGAGCAGTTGCTGCGATCGCTCGTCGTCGAGATCGGAAACGGCAAAGACCAAATCGCAGCGCGCCGATTCGGCAAGTCCGGCGAACTCGGCGCCGGCTTCGGTCGTCCAATCGCTGCCGGCTTGCAGCGGTTGCCGCGGCGCAGCCGGCGCGGCAGCCTGCGCCGTGGCGCGGGGTGCGAGCCACGCGTACACGCCGACGGCGATGCCGACCAGCAAGACCAGGCCCAGGATCGCGAAGATGAGCGTCATACCCGCGCGTTCGCAAGCTGCGTGCGTACCACATCCAGGGCGGCATCGAGAATCGGATACGGCCGGCGCTGCAACGCATCGATAAACGCCGTTTCATCGACGTCGGCGAGCTCGTCGAGCGTCGAGACCAGCATCGAGCGATAGTGCTGCATGCCCTCACCGTCGGCCGCGACCAGGCGCGCGAGGGTCGCCCATGGCAGCGCCGTTGCGAGCGGCGCATCGGCAAGGCGATCGCGCAGCGCGCGCAGTTCGTCTTCGTCGCACGTGCCGTGCAAGATCACCGAACCCGTGAGCGAGGGCGCCGGCTCATCGCTTGCAACTGCGCCTAAAAGCGATTCGAGCGCGGAGCGCGCCGACGCCGTTTCCAAATCGCGAGGCGCGATAACGTAGTTCGGCAAGCGCAGCTTGATGAATAGCCGATCCAGCGTTTCGCGCAGCGTCTCGCGGACTTCACGCAGCGAACCGTCGGCGCTGCTGCCGGCCGCATCCGGGAAGAATGCGCGAATCGCAAACAGATGCGTAACCAGGCCGGTAAATCGCGCCTCACCCAAAAAGCGCAGCGTGCGCGCCAAGCGGTCGCGATCGAAGGCGAGCCGCAACTGCACGCCGTGTGCGTCGCCGTTTGTGAAATGCACCTGGCCGTTGCCGTTGCTGGGTGCGAGCGAGAGCATCGTGTGCGGCACGAGCTCCGCGGCGCGGGCAACCGGCGTTGCAGGCGGAAGCTCGACGAAATCGCTGCCGCCCAGCGCGCGCGGTGCGCCCAGCGAGGGCCCAATCATCCCATCCAATCCGAACGGCAAGCCGCTGATGGAATTTGCAAACGCAGGCGCGCAGCGCACGGTCAATTCGCGCGCTTCGATTTCATCGAGGCGATCGCCGTCATATGCTACGCGTGCCGTTCGCGCAATCGCCTCGCCCGACGGCGCGGCGTTGTTTACGACTTCACGCCACCGAAGCGTTGCTTCGACGCCGGGATCCACGTCGGACATCACCAGTCCGCGCTCGCTCATGAGCGGCGATTGCGCGCCGATGTCGCGCACCGGCAGATCGTTCACCGTCGTGCTGTTGGGCACGTAGATGAGCGAATCGAGTTTATCGACGCTGATCTTTGCGCGCCGCGCCGGACCATCGCCGCTGTTGCGCACGTGAAGAATGAACTCCACCTCTTCACCCGCGTCGACAATCTCTTCCGGTTCGCTGCGCAGCGTTCCAATCGCGAAGTTCGGCTCGGCCGTCGTAACGATCGTGAGCGGCGGCAGCTGCACCGGCAGCATCGCATCCGCGGTGATGACCGAATCGATCGTCACCGGATGCGCTTTGGCAAGGCTGCGCAGCAAACGCACGCCGAGGCGCGCTTCAACCGCTGCGCCCGGAGCGATTTCGCCGAAGACCAGCGTCGAACGCTCGCGCGTCGCGCCGTCGACGCTTTCGAGCCGCGCTTCCGGCGAGACGTACAAGCGCAGACGGACGTTCTGCGCCGTGTCGGTGCCTTCGTTACGCGCGCGCACGAAGACGTCGACCAGCTGATTGGGGCGGAAGACGTCGTCTTGCACGAGCGTCAAAGCGGAACTGTGCGCGGAAAACGCCGGATGCGACTCGACCCGCCACTGCGCCTCGCCGAGCTGCACTTCTCCGAGTTCCTGCGCATGCAGGCTTGCGGCAAGATGAATTTCGCTGCGATCGGCATACGGCGTGCGGACGCGCGCGCGGATCGTGAGCTTTCGCGTGCTGTACGGTTCGATCGAGCCCAGCTCGACGGCGTCGTTCTCGAGATCCAACTTCGCATTCTTGTCGAGCACGCGCACGTCGTCGAGCGCCGGGTCGACGTGCAGATGCAGTACGGCGTCGGTTGCCGGAGCGCTGCCGTCATTGCAGACCGTCACGGTGGCTTCACATTCGTCCGAAGGATGGACGAGCAGCGAACCCTCACGCCGGACGTGATTGCGCCGCGGGCTCAGGTGCGGCTGCGAGCGTACCACGATCGTCCGTTCAAACTCACGCTCGCCGCGATCCCAACGCAGCTTCGCCTGCACCGGCAACTGCGTGGCGTCGGCTAACGGCGAACCAACGATCGCTTCAGCGACGAACTCGACGCTTTCGCGCGCGGCGATCGGTCCGAGATCGTAGGCGAGTGCGGGGTTCTTACGTTCGCGCACGGGCTGACCGTCGACGCGCATGCTGCCACGCACGGGGATGAGCCCGTCGGGCAAGGTGAGTGAAACGCCGGCGTTCTCAGCGCCGGTCGTACCGGCATTGTACGCTTGCACGCGCATCGTCACGCGCGAACCGGGCGCGACGTCCGAAGCAGGCTCGATCGTGAACGAGCTACGTTCGTCTTCAAACTCGGGATTCGCGTGAACCGTAAGACCTGCCGGTTCGGGGCTGAATGCGAGCGTTTCTTGTGAGGCAACCTGTGCCTGCACCGTAAGCAGCGTGCCGTCCGCGAGCGGATCGTCGATGCGGACGCGGTACTGCAGCGTCACCGTCGCGCTTGCCGGCAGTGTCGCCATGATCACCGGCGCGTGCACCCGGTCAAAAGCTGTAAGCAGGTCGCGTTCGAGTTCGCGGCCGTTTACACGCGCGGTGTTGGGAATGTACGCCGTGTGTTCCGGTACCGGCGCAACGACGACCACATCGTGCGCGCTCGACTCGCCGGCGTTGTGCACGCGTACCGTAATCGTTGCCTCACCGCCCGGCCGGGGTTCGTGCTGACGCGATTCGATCGCAACCGTGGTGAGCGCGTTGTCGAGGGCCGGACGGCTGCGGGCGACCAGGCGGACGATGTTGGATCCGACCGGAGGTAATTCAAAGGCGGCTACCGCCGCCTGCAATTCCACCGTCGATCCGTTCTCGATCGCGCCCGCAACGCTGTACGCGATCTCGATGCGCCGCTCTTCGTTCGGCGCTACGTCTCCGATGTCGGCTCCGGCACGCGCGAGCAGCGGAGAATTTCCATGCTCGTCGTCCAGCGGCGTTCCGTCGAGCTGGCCGCTTCCTACAAGATAGACCAAGCCCTCGGGAAGGTTGAACCGCACGCGGACGCCGGTTGCCGGCGCGCCGCCTTGGTTGCGAAAGGTAAACGCCGCACGCACCGTCATTCCAGGTTCGAGTTCGCGGTCAGGCGAAACGACGAGGGTTCGAAGTCCCTCGGATATAGTCGGTGCTCCCGGCGTAAAAACGTCTGTCAGGGTACGCATAACTTACGCAGGACTTCGCCATAGGCCAAACGGCCCCTTGACTAAAGTCGGAATCACTCGAAAGGTTTTACAATCGATGCTCGCAACGAAAGTCGATCGGATTGCAGACGCCGTCTCGCGCCTCGGATCCGAAAGTGCGTTTGAAGTACTGGCTCGCGCCAAGGCGCTCGAAGCCGAAGGGCGGCGCGTCGTACACATGGAGATCGGCGAGCCCGATTTCGATACGCCGGACCATATCAAAGAAGCCGGCATTCGATCGATCCGCGAAAATAACACGCATTACTCCCCTTCCGCGGGCATTTTGGATCTGCGCGACGTGATCGCAAACTACGCGGCGAAATTCCGCGGCGTCGAACCGTTCTCAGCTGAGAACGTCGTCGTAGCGCCTGGCGCAAAGCCGATCATCTGGAATATTTTGAGCGCAATCCTCAATCCGGGCGATGAGTTTATCTACTTCGATCCCGCGTATCCGGCATACGCGTCGTGTTCGAGTTATCTAGGCGCGAAAGTCACGCCGATTCCGCTCCACGAGGAGAAGGATTGGCGGATGGATCTCGACGAGCTCGAGCGCCGCGTTTCCGGCAAAACGCGCGCGATCATGATCAACTCGCCGCACAATCCTACCGGCGGCGTCCTGACGAGGGGCGATCTCGAACGCATCGCGCAGCTGGCGCAAAAGCACGACTTTCTCGTCATTGCCGATGAGATTTACAGCCGGAACTTCTACGAGAACGAGTTCCTATCGATCGTCACCATTCCGGGAATGCGCGAGCGCACGATCATCGTCGACGGCTTTTCGAAAGCGTATGCGATGACCGGATGGCGTCTCGGCTACGCGATCATGTCGCCGCAGCTTGCAAAAATCGTTACGCTCTTCAATAACAACACGTTCTCGTGCATTCCGGTGTTCGTCCAGCACGGGGGCATCGCCGCGCTGCTCGGTCCCGATGAACCCGTCAAGCGCATGAACGAAACGTTCCGTCAGCGCCGCGATCGCCTCGTCAACGGCCTCAACAGCATTCCGGGCCTTTCGTGCACGATGCCCGAAGGCGCGTTTTACGCGTTCCCGAACGTCAAAGGCGTTACGTCCGACGACAAGGCGCTGGCGGCGTTTCTGCTACAGGAAGGCGGCGTCGCATGTCTGGGCGGCTCCGCGTTCGGCGCAGCGGGTAAAGGCTATCTGCGCTTCTCGTACGCTGCGTCGCTTGACGACATCGATTACGCGCTGCAGCAAATGGGCCGCTGCATTCCGCAGTTTAAAGGGTAACCGCTCGGGAGCATGGGCTCCGCCCTCACGCACCTCGAGTGTTCGAAGTGCAAAACTCAGTACGATGCCGATGCGCCGCAGCAGCTTTGCCGTTGCGGCGCTCCGCTTTTAGCCCGCTACGATCTTGGCGCGGCGCGCGCGACTTTCACACCAGCGCAGCTCTCGTCGCGCGAACCCTCGCTGTGGCGCTACACCGAACTGCTGCCGGTTCGCGACCCCAAACATCGCGTCGATTTGCAGGAGCGCATCACGCCGCTCGTGCCGCTACGCGAGATCGGCTCGAAGATCGGGTTATCGTCGCTTTACCTGAAAGACGACGGCGCGCTGCCGACGGGAAGCTTCAAGGCGCGCGGCGCCGCCATCGGCGTTTCACGTGCAAAGGAACTTGGAGTCGAGCGCTTTGCGATGCCGACGAACGGCAACGCGGGCGGTGCATGGTCGGCGTATGCCGCGCGCGCCGGATTACAAGCCTATATCGTGATGCCGCAAAGCGCACCCGAGATCAACCGGCTCGAATGCGTCATGGCCGGCGCGCACGTTTGGCTCGTCGACGGCCTCATCAATGACGCGGGACGGATCGTTGCAAAAGCGGTCGCCGAGCACGGCTTCTACGACGCATCGACGCTGAAAGAGCCGTACCGCATCGAAGGCAAGAAAACGATCGGATTCGAGCTCGTCGAGCAATGCGAGTGGGACGTTCCCGACGTCATTCTCTATCCAACCGGAGGCGGCGTGGGCCTCATCGGGATTTTCAAAGCGCTGCGCGAGCTGCAAGCGATGGAGCTCATCGGCGAAAAGATGCCGCGCTTTGTCGCCGTTCAAGCTGAAGGCTGCGCGCCCATCGTTCAGGCTTTTCGCGAGCAGAAGCGCGAATCCGCGCCCTGGCCGCAGGCGCACACGATCGCGTTCGGGATCAACGTTCCCAAGGCGCTCGGCGATTTTCTCGTGCTGCAGGCGCTGTACGAAACGGGCGGCACGGCGCTTGCGGTCACTGATACGGACATCCTCGCAATGCAGCGGGAGATCGCCGGGGACGAGGGCCTGCTGATTTGTCCTGAAGGCGCTGCGACGCTTTGCGCCGCGCAACAGCTTCGCACACAAGGATGGATCGCGCCCGCCGAACGCGTTCTGGCAATCAACACCGGAACCGGACTCAAATATACGGATGTGCCGTATCGACAGCCGCCGCTGCTGGAACGCGACGCCGCTCTGCCCATCGCAGAATCAGCACCCCGATAATCGCCACCAGGATTGCTTGAACGGCCGGCTGCAACAAGAGCAGCTGCGTGCGCGCGCCGTAAACGAGCGCAATGGAAAACCATGAGGAAAACGCCATAAGCGCGAGACCCAGCGCCGTCTTTCGTACGCGAAGCAATGCCGCGCCGATAAGGAAGAAGACGATCATCGCCGACAGCACGCGCAAACTTACGCCGAACACGTAACCGAGTTCAACCGATTCCGCCAAACTTACCGAGCCTAACAGCGCGCTGATCGTCAGACCCACGACCGGGGTACCGAAGCGCATATGCGTCGACGCAAAACGCGCAGGAATGATGCCGTCGCTCGCCCACGCATAAATCCACCGGGAATGCGTAAGAAAGATCGGAAGAAACGTTTTGATTACGACGACCGCGACGAAGACATTCATAAGGGATGCCAGCCACCGCGGCATCGTCAAGCCGATGAGGCCCGTCGATGTCGTGTATGTCGTCAATCCACGTTGGCCGAGCGCAGCGACTGCCTGCCACGGTATCGCGTGATAAACGGCAAAGGCGAACACCGTATAAACGCATGTCACCAAAACGACTGCAACGAGGACGCCCCGCGACAAGGAACGCCGCGCATCGACCGCTTCATCGCCGGTTTGCGTCGCTGCGGAAAGCCCTAAATAGCTGTAGAACAGGATGGGCAGCGCGCTCGCGACCGCTGCGAGCAGATTCACGTGCGCGGGCTGACCCTGCGCGACGAGCGCATCGAGCGAGAGATGCAGCCGCGTTGCCACAGCCTGCGCAAAATGCGCCGGTGTTGTCGCAAAGCCGTACGCCGTTACTGTAAGCGCAACGGCGAGGACGAACATCATTGATGCGACCGTCAGCACCGCGGCAAATTTGATGCCGCGTACGTGGACGATCCATATAGTCCAGAGCAGCACGAGTCCGCAAACCATCGCACCGGGTGCGCTTGCAAGCAACGCCGCAGCGCCGTTCCATCCCGCAGATGCGCACGCGTTGGAGAGAAAGCGGGTTGAAATGTACGCGAGCGTGCCGAGCGATCCCGTCGTTCCAAACAGCGCGAGCAGCGTCGCCAGAAATCCCCAGCGTACGCCGAGCGTGTCCCGCAGCATCAGATACTCGCCGCCCGCGCCGATGATGCCGCGTGTAAAGAAATAGCGGTATGCAAGCACGGTAAGCAACGTGATGACACCGCCGCCCAGCATAAGCCACGGTACGAAATCGCCTATGCCGGGTACGGTTTGCTGGATTTGCGTGGAGACGAAAAACAAACCCGCGGCGATTTGATTCGTCACGCCGAAAGCGACGACGGACCATGGTCCAAGCACGCGCCTGAGCGAACGAACCTCCACGGCACGAGCGTTCAAGAGCGACCGCTCAATGTCATCGTGAGCGCGTCGAACGGCGGCCGAGCTCGTCGAGGCTTCGGCACACGCGCTGCGAAGAAAGCGTTCATGCTCGGATACGAACCGCCAAGGCCTTCGTTTTGGAAAGCGCTACTGTTTATAGCGCCGCTTGTCGCCCTGGTGGCGTGGTCGGTCCGTTTGTTTCACGTGAACATTCCGGCTCCGGTTCTCATCGGCATCGCAATACCCGCTGCAATTGTTGCGTCCCTCACCGTTCACGTGCGCATGCTCGATGATTGGCGCTCGAAATGGGAGATGAACTTCGCGCAAGTGGATCGGGCGACGAGCGTGCCGCACAATATTCGCGTAAAGAGATAGCGCTGTGCCGGTCATCCTCACGCAGCATTACTCTTCCGACGATCGCATCTATGATGATGTCGAGTACGCCCTCTACCACTATCCGCGGCAATATTTTAGCCGCATCAATCCGTACGACCGGTTCATCTATTATAGGCCACTTGGCAAAAGTGCGCGCCGCGCGGATTCGAAGAGGTATTTTGGACACGGCGTGCTCGGTCAATGGTCTCCGGACCCTTTGCGAGTGGACCATCGATACGTTGCACTGAAGCAAGCAGAGCCGTTCCCGAAGCTCGTTCCGATGTATTCGGCTAACGGGGAATACTACGAAACCGAGAGCGGCGCACCGCCACCGTTTCAATCCGCCGTGCGGAGCATTACGGAAACGGCATATTGGAAAATTCTTGCTGCTGCGAACGTTAAGGCAAGCGGCATTCCGCTGATTCCCGACACGGAGCTCATCGCTTATTCACCTCTCATATCGCTCCCGAAAGACAATCTGCGAGCAATTCGCGATATCCCACCGGGTGCGGGTTACAAGCCGCACGGCGACACGCGCCCGAACGTTTTTGAGTCGGCGGCCTTGCAAGAACGCGCAAGAGCAGATCATCAAACCGTTCTGCGTCTGGTCCAGGAACGTGTCCTCGCGCGCGGCGGAGCGACATGGTACAACAACAACATCGATCTGTATGCTCGAGTCGGTGAAACGCGCATGCTCATTGAAGCGAAAAGCCTAACAGACACTCGCGCATCAGTGGATCGGATGCGGTATGGCATAGGACAACTGGCTGACTACGAGTTTCGTTACCGCACTGAACTCGAGGGACCTCAGAAGGTGCTGGCCTTTGGTTCACCGCCCGACGCGCAAACGTTATGGATCGGCAGCGTGTTAGAAGATCAACGCATCGCCTTCATCGCGAATAGGTACGGCAAGCTCGTTGCAATGAACCAAATCGCAGAGTCGTTGCCCTTATTCTAGCCTCGGCAGGCTCGGGTGCCCTTCGGGAAGCTCAGGATGACAAAAAGGTGAGCACTTTTAATGCCTCTCGGCGAGTTTTTAAGGCGTATACAAATACGTCGCCGTTGCGAGTTGACCGAGAATCTCGCCCGCCACGTGTCCGGCATCTTGACCGTGCGGCACCGCGAGGTTGTTGACGTAGAAGCAGAATGCGACGCGGCGGCCGCTGCGCGTCGTCATATATCCCGCGAGGCCTTTTGCGGTGATCATGTGGCGATGATTAAGCGCATCGCCGGCGCCCCACGTGCCGGTTTTTGCGAACACTTTGCCTGCCGCGGGCGATCCGTTTTCGATATTGAACAGCGTGCCGTCAACGCCCAGTACCGGAAGCGACGCGCTAAGCGTCCTGAAGAACGGCTGCCGGCGCAGATACGATAGATAGCGAACCATGAACTGCGGTTGGATAAATGCATCGCCGCCCAAGCCGTCGCTCTGCACGATGTCTTGCGAATCTAAGCCGCCGTGCGCCAAAAACTGCCGCTCGAGCGTGTAGGCCTGCTGCAAATCGCCGTGCGCCCACAGATACGGCATCGTGTCGGCGTGCAAATTGTCGCTAACCTTCAGCGTGACTTTAACGTCTTCGCTCAGCGGCGCGGAAACGTGCGTTGCGACGATGTTGCCGTTCGTGTAGAAGGACGCGAGCTTTGCGTGATCCGGGCGCTCGTCCAGCGCGTTTTGTGCGACGTCAACGTCCGAGCGCTGCAGCGCGTCGGTGAGCGCCATTTCCGCGAACCGCCGCGGCGACGCGACGTCATACGCGTAGAGAATAGGCGCAGATCCTTGCGGCAAACTGCCGTCGATGGTCACCGTTTCCACGCCGGCATTATCCGAATCGCCGTCAACGAGCGTAACGCTGCGATCGCTGCCCGGCAAACCTGTCGTCGAACGATTGACGAACTTGGTATACGGCGTCTGCGGCGATACGGAGAACGTCGTCGCATCGCCGGGCTTCGCTCCGGGCGTAACCGTGACGTCGACGATGTTATCGTTGACCATGATCGGCGAGACGATGGCACCGGTCCCCGACTCCGGAAAACCGCCGGCATAGAGCGAGTCGTCAACGATGACGTGGCCCGTTACGCGCTTGATCCCGCCGGCGGCGATCTGATGCGCGAAATCGTTCAGCGCGGCCAGCGGATCGCCCGGAACCGCTTTGGTGTCCGGGCCGCCGTCGTACGAGTGGTCCTCGTTCTCGAAAGCGAGCGTGCCGTCCGGACGCAGGCGTCCGGAAAGATTGGGATCGCCGCTTGCAACCAGGACAAGATCGCCGTGCAGCGTGCCGTCGCTGTCGACGGAACCCGTGCGATAGACATTCGTGTGAAAGCGGTAGCCCGGTCCGAGGACGGAAAGCGTGGTGCCTTCCGTCAACAGCTTGGTCGTCGAAGCGGCCAGGAAATACTTCGTGTCGTTCGATCCGTAGATCTCGCGGCGCGCGTCCAAATCGTAAACCGCAAGCCCAAACGAACTGTGAGCATACGCAGGAGTGCGGATAATCGCTTGCATGTGCGTCGATAGCGCATCGTTTCCGCGTCCGAAGAGTGCGGAGATAGACGAAACGGCAAAAATCGCCGCGATTAGGAGCACGCGGATCATGGCGAGGTCTTGCTTGGTGCGTCTTGGAAGCCCTGCGCCATGCCTGCGCCGCGCCGCAATTCTGATCCCAATCGTTTCACTGCGTTAGCGAGTAAGTGCAGCCTCCGGAAAGAGTGACGCCGGTCCTTCGTTTAGCGATTTGCGCAATTTGGAACCTACGACGTATGAATAACGGGCGCTCCCCATGGCCTGTCCTGCGTCAACTCGAGGGCGATCCGCTGGCGCTCGGCGCCGCAGCGCAGTCCGACGCCACGCGCGATTGCAAGGCCCGCACCGCCGATGCAACGGTCGTCAAATCGGTTTGCCCCTATTGCGCGGTCGGCTGCGGGCAGAATCTCTACGTCAAGGACGGCAAACTCGTTCAAGTAGAAGGCGACCCCGACAGTCCCATCTCGCGCGGCCGGCTTTGCCCCAAAGGATCGGCCACTCGGACGCTCGTGCAGAGTCCGCTGCGCGAATACAAAGTAAAATACCGGCCGCCGTACGGCACGCAGTGGCAAGAGCTCTCCCTGAAGCAGGCAATGGAGATGATTGCGGATCGCGTGCTCAAAACGCGGCGCGAAACATGGGCCTCGTGCGACCAAGAAGGTCATGAAATTAACCGCTGCGAGGGTATCGGCAGCCTCGGCGGCGCGACGCTCGACAACGAAGAAAATTATCTGATGAAAAAACTCTACACTGCACTGGGCGTCGTGCAGGTAGAGAATCAAGCGCGCATATGACATAGCTCGACGGTTCCCAGTTTGGGAACCTCGTTCGGCCGCGGCGGCGCCACGACGTTCCAGCAAGATCTGCAGAATTCGGACTGCATTTTGATCATGGGCTCGAACATGGCCGAGAATCATCCCGTCGGTTTTCAATGGGTGATGGAAGCCCGGGAGCGCGGCGCAAAAATCATTCACGTCGATCCCCGGTTTACGCGCACGAGCGCGGTTGCAAATCTGCACGTTCCGATTCGCGCGGGGACGGATCTCGCGTTCTTAGGCGGCATCGTTCACTACATTCTCGAGAACGACCGCGCATTCAAAGAGTATGTGGTGAATTACACGAACGCGCCGGTGCTCATTCGCGACGATTTTAAAGACACCGAAGACCTCGACGGCTTCTTCTCCGGGTGGAACCCTGAAACCAAGACGTATTCGTTCGAGACGTGGATGTACGACGGAATGGTCGCGCACGGCGCCGCCGGCCACCGCGAAGGTGAAGCGACCGACACCGGATTTCTCGGCGGCGGGCAGCGGGAGGACGCGCTGGTTCGCGGCGAGCCTCCGAAAGAAGACAAAACCCTCGAGCATCCGCGCTGCGTCTATCAAATCCTCAAGCGGCATTTCTCACGCTACACGCCCGAGACGGTCGCCAAAATCTGCGGGATACGGCCCGAACACCTCATCGAAGTTGCAGAATCGCTATGCGAGAATAGCGGACGGGAGCGCACCTCCGCGATGGCCTATTCCGTCGCGTGGACGCAGCACACGTCGGGCGTGCAGATGATTCGCGCAGCGGCAATCGTGCAGCTGTTACTGGGCAACATCGGGCGGCCCGGCGGTGGAATCCTGGCGCTGCGCGGCCACGCCTCGATTCAAGGGTCTACCGACATCCCGACGCTCTACAACATTCTGCCGGGTTATCTTCCGATGCCGCACGCAACCGAGCATCACAACCTCAAACATTACATCGAATGCGAATCGGCAAAGACCGGCAATTGGGGCAACACCGACAAGTACATCGTAAGCTTGCTTAAAGCGTGGTACGGCGAACACGCGAACGAAGAGAACGAGTTCTGCTTTCGTCTGCTGCCCCGCATCAGCGGCGACCATTCCGCGTACCGCAGTGCGATGGGCATGCTCGACGGCAAGGTGAAAGGCTATTTCTTAGTCGGTGAAAACCCGGCGGTCGGCAGCGCCAATTCAGGTTTGCACCGGCGCGCGTTGGCGAGTTTGGACTGGCTGGTCGTTCGCGACTTCACCGAGATCGAAAGCGCCTCATTTTGGTATGATTCGCCCGAAATTGAATCCGGCGAACTGAAAACCGCCGAGATCAAAACGGAAGTGTTTTGGATGCCGGCTGCGGCGCACACGGAAAAAGACGGTTCGTTCACCAATACGCAGCGCCTTTTGCAGTGGCATCATAAAGCCGTCGAGCCGCAAGGCGATACGCGCTCGGATCTTTGGTTCTATTATCATTTAGGCCGCCGAATCAAGCAAAAAGTGAGCGAACGCGACGAGCCGTTTGCCGATGCAATCAAGCTCTTGACGTGGGAGTATCCCACGATCGGTGATATCGAGGAACCCGATGCGCATGCCGTGCTGCGCGAAATCGGCGGCTGGAACAGCGAAGGCAAAGCGCTGACCTCCAGTCAGGAATTACAAGCGGACGGAAGCACCGCCTCCGGCTGCTGGATCTACATCGGCTGTTACAAAGACGAGCAGAACCAGCCCGCGCGCCGCAAACCGCGCACGGAGCAGAATTGGGTTGCGCCGGAATGGGGATGGGCCTGGCCCGCAAACCGCAGGCTGCTCTACAATCGCGCGTCGGCCGATCCCGACGGCAAGCCGTGGAGCGAACGCAAAGCGTACGTGTGGTGGGATCCGGAAAAACAGGAATGGACCGGCCACGACGTGGCCGACTTCGAAAAAACGAAGGCGCCCGACTACACGCCGAAAACCGGCGCAAAGCGCGACGAAGCGATCGCGGGATGGCATCCGTTCATCATGCAAGACGACGGACTGGCGTGGCTCTACGCGCCGCACGGTCTTATCGACGGGCCGATTCCGACGTACTTCGAACCGCAGGAGTCGCCGGTCAAGAATCTACTCTATGGCGTAGACGCGAATCCGGCGCGGCAACAGTTCCCGCGCACGTTCAACCAATATAACCCATCGCCGAGCCGCGCGCATGGCGACGTCTTTCCGTTCGTTCTATACACGTACCGGCTTACCGAACATCACACTGCGGGCGGCATGTCTCGCACGGTGCCGCATCTGAGCGAGTTGCAGCCGGAACTTTTCTGTGAAGTGAGTCCGGAACTTGCGGAGCTGCGCGGACTGCGCCACGGCGATTGGGCTACGATCTACACGATGAGGGCGGTGATCGAGGCGCGGGTCATGATCACCAAACGTGTCCAGCCGATTCGTTTGAACGGCACGATACTGCATTCGGTCGGCGTGCCTTATCACTGGGGCCGGAAGGGCTACGTAACCGGAGATTCGGCTAACGATCTTTTGCACATCGCGCTCGATCCCAACGTGCACATTCAGGAAACGAAAGGGCTCACGTGCGACATACGGCCCGGACGGCGCCCGCGCGGAAGCGCAGTGCCTCGCTTTCTTAGTGACGTGCGCATGAAAGCGCACCTGGACGGCAAAGCATGACGACGTTCATCGATCTCACCGCGATGCGCGAGATGACCTCGGCGCAAGGCGAGTCAGCTACATACGGCGGGGCGCGCCAAGAACGCATGGGCTTTTTCACCGATACGACGCTGTGCATCGGATGCAAAGCGTGTGAAGTCGCATGCAAAGAATGGAATCATCTGCCCGAAGACGGCTACACCTACACCGCCAATTCGTACGACAACACCGGTGAATTGAGCGGCTATACCTGGCGGCACGTGGCGTTCGTCGAGCAGTTTGAGCACGCCGGTTCCAACGGAAAAGCGGGAAAAGGCCGCTGGCTGATGGAGTCGGACGTGTGCAAGCATTGCACCCATGCCGGATGCCTGGATGTCTGCCCCACTGGCGCAATCATCCGCACGGAATTCGGCACGGTCGTCATTCAAGACGACGTGTGCAACGGCTGCGGATATTGCGTCGTTGCATGTCCCTTCGGCGTCATCAGCGAGAAGACGCACGAAGGCACGATGGGCAAGTGCACGCTCTGTTACGATCGCTTGAAAGTGGGCGAAACGCCGGCGTGCGCGAAAGCCTGCCCCACGGAATCGATTCAATTCGGCGCCGTCGACGAACTGCGCGAACGGGCGGAGCAGCGTCTGCAAAAGGTGCAGCAGCGATTCGAGGGAGCGCAGCTGTACTTGAACGATTGCAACGACGGCGTGGGCGGCGGCGGATCGATGTTCCTCTTGCTCGATAAACCTGACGTGTACGGGTTGCCGCCCAATCCGATCGTGCCCACGGCGCATCTTCCGCAAATGTGGCAAGCGGCGGGAGTTGCGATGCTCATGCTGGCGGGTGTGGTCGCGGTGGCTGCGGGAGTGCGCAAATGGTAGAAGGGTACTACGGCCGTCCGATCGTCAAGCCGCCGGAGTGGACCGATCTTATTCCGACGTACTTTTTCACGGGCGGCCTTGCGGGCACCGCCGCGAGCGTTGCTTTCATAGAACGCGTCGCAAAAAACGACGACCTCGCACGCGTCATGCTGCTGGGAGCTGCGGGCAGCAGCGCCGTAAGCGCGTATTGCCTAATTGCGGATCTGAAACGGCCCGAGCGCTTTTTGAACATGCTGCGTGTGGCGAAGATCACTTCGCCGATGAGCGTGGGCGTCTATATCTTCAGCGCGTTCGGCGGCGCAACGTTTATCGCAACGGCATGTGAATTGACCGGTGTGCTGCGCCCGATCGGCCGCATCTTCGAAGCAATTGCGGCGCTGCTCGGCCCGGCGATGTCGGTGTACACGGCGGTGCTGATAAGCGACACGGCGATACCTGCATGGCACTACGCGCGCACGTCGCTACCGCGGCTGTTTGCTGCAACGTCGGCGCTCAGCGCCGGCGGTTTCGGCATGCTTGCGGCACCGGCGGCAAGCGCGGGCACCGCGCGGCGCCTTGCGATGATGGGCGGCATCGGCGCACTGCTCGCCCTGGAACGGGTGCACTTGGAACTCGGGCCGCGCCAGCAGCAAGCTTACGAACGCGGGCAAGCGCACACGTTATCGAAAGCCGCGCGCGCATTGACGATCGCGGGAACAGCCGGCGCAGTATTTGCAAAACGCAATACGGCGGTTGCGAAGATTGCGGGCGCGCTGCTGATGGCGGGCGGCCTGGCCGAGCGCTTTGCGATCTATCGTGCGGGCTGTAACTCCGCGAAGGATCCCGGCTTCGTCATCGACGCGCAGCGAGAAACGCCGTCAAACGGTCAAAGCAGCTTCATTGCGCGGCGTACGTCGGCCAGCGTCTGAATCGCAATCTCCCGCGCTCGCGCGGTACCTTCGTCGATGATTCGTTCAACCTGACCGATATCGGCCGCGTACATCGTGCGCCGCTCGCGAATTTGACGCAGATACTCGTTGAGCGCTTGCGCGAAATCCGTTTTGTCCTGCACGCATCCCAGCGCGCCTGAACGGCAATCGGCTTCAACCAGCGGCACGTGCTGCGGCTTGACGATCTTCCATAACGCAAAAACGGGACAGACTTCCGGATGCCCCGGATCGTTGCGCCGGATCTTTTGCGGATCGGTGATCATACTGCGCACTTTTTTGGTGGTCGTTTCTTCGTCGTCGGCGAGCAGGATCGTGTTGTTGTAGGATTTGCTCATTTTGCGGCCGTCGATTCCCGGGATCTCCTCGCCGCCTTCAACCAGCATCGCTTTGGGCTCGACGAGAACCTGTTCGCCGTCTCCGTACAAATAATTGAATCGCCGCACCACTTCGCGTCCGAATTCCAGATGCGCGACCTGATCGCGTCCGACGGGCACTTCTTCACCGCGAAAGACTGCGATGTCGCACAGCTGCAAGAGCGGATAGCCTAAGAAGCCGTACGTGGCGATCTCCTGGCCGAGCGATTCGATTTGCCCTTTATACGTTGGGACGCGCTCGAGCCACGAGACGGGCGTAATCATTCCAAGGAGCACTTGCAGCTCGGAGATTTCCGGAATACCCGATTGCAAAAAGAACGTCGAGCGCTGGGGATCGACGCCGGCGGCGAGCCAATCGATCACCATCTCGTTGCGTGCGTCGCGGATGATTTGCGGGTCGGCAAATCCGGTCGTGTAGGCGTGCAGATCGGCGATCTCAAAATATGCGTCGGCAATTTCGCAGTAACGCACCCATTGTGTGAGCACGCCGATGTAATGTCCGATGTGTAGCCGTCCGGTGGGACGCATGCCGGACATCACGCGAGGACGTTTCGTCGTCAAGCCGTTCGTCGTCATGGAAACCGGGCGATTTGCACGTACTTCAGAATGCGACCTGCAATCGGCCGCGCATGGTATGCGCCGCAATTCGCGTGCGAACGTACGCGCGAGCCAAACCTGCCGCCGGCGCAAGATCTCGCCCGAGGGCCAGTTCGCAGGCAAGCGCCGCCGCGAGCGTGCAGCCGGACCCGCGCATCGATCCCTCAAGACGCCCGCCGGTATGAAGCTCTTGACCTTCCGCGCTGACGAGCACGTCGATCGGATCGCCGTCGAGGTGGCCGCCCTTTATGTAAGCGGCGCGAGCGCCGCGCGCGACGAGCCACTCTGCCGCCGAACGCATATCGTCGATGTTTTTCACCGGCATGCCGGTCAGCTGGGCAGCCTCGGCGATGTTCGGCGTAATGAGGACGCCCAGCGGCAGCAGCACTTCGTCAATCGTTTCCATGACGTCGTCGTCCGCGGACAGTTCGCCCCCGAGCGTCACCGCGATAACCGGATCGACAACCACCGGCGCTGAGGAGTGCCGTTCCCGCAAAAAGCCTGCGATCACGCGTACGTTCTCACTGGATCCGGCAGCGCCGATGCGAAAGGCCGCGATTCCACTGGGCAAAGCGTCGAGCTGCGCACGGAACGCGCGCGGTGGAATGACGTGCAAATCGTGCAGCCCGCGATCGTCTTGGGCACTCACTGCCGCGATTGCCATCGCATGCGAGAGTCCGTAATCTGCGACCACGCGCGCATCGAGACCGACGCCCGCAATGTTCCATGGATGCGTCGTACCGATCGAGACGACGAGCGGATTGGTCATGCTGCACCGTTCCATGCGCGGACGAGCGCAACGCTTGCGGCTTGCGGATCCGGCGCTGCGCCGATTGCGGAAATGACTGCCGCCATCGCAACGCGCGTCGCCCGGATTTCTGCGATCGAGTCCAGGGTGATCCCGCCGATGGCGACGACGGGGAGCTTCGCGGCACGGGCGACTCGCACGAGGCCCGCTATGCCGATCGGCGGTCCCGCGTCGGCTTTTGACGTGGTCGCATAGACGGAGCCGACACCGATGTAATCCGCACCCGCGGCTCGCGCTGAGCGCGCCTCTTCTTCGGTGCCGCACGAAACGCCGATGATGCGGTCCGGCAACATCGCCCGAATGCGCGCGAGCTCATCCGGCGTTGCATCTTCGGGCCCGACGTGCACGCCGTCCGCATCGTACGTCTCGACCGCGCGCCAGTCGTCGTTCAAAATGAACAACGCATGGTGCGCTCTGGTCAGCTCGCGGATCGCACGTGCGTGTTCCGGAACGATTCCGCGTTTCGCGCGGTATTGCACGACGTGCACGCCGCCCGCAAGCGCTGCGCGCGCCAATGCGATCGGATGCGGCTCGCCTTCATTGACGATCGCGTAGATTCCGTTTAAGAGCGCCGGCGCATCCGCACGAATATCCACGCGTTCACCGCAAGATAAGCGATAAAGATCGCGATAACGATAGCGGCGATGCGGTAATCGTGACGCGGCATCGCAAGCGTTATCAAGAAAGCGGTCATGACCGCTGCCATGATCAGCGCGATAACCCTCTGCAGGCCGGCCATTGACGTTATTCGCCGAGAAGAATGTCGGCGATGCGAATCAGATCCGACTCGCTCGAGAACTTGATCTCAATACTTCCGCCGCGTGGGGTGCGCCGCAGAGCGACCGCCGTACCGACATGTGTGCGAAGGCGTGCTTCGAAATCGCGATCTTCCGGTGAAAGCGGACGCTGCGTCACGCGCGTCTTCGGTGAGGGCGGTGCGAGCAGCGCTGCCACGATTTTCTCGAGCACCCGGACGGAGAGGCCTTCAGCTGCGACGCGCCGTGCGAGTTCCAAACGCGCCGGCTCCGGTGCGGCCAGCAGCGCTTTTGCATGACCCGCGGTGATGCGGCCGGCGGCGATCATCGCTTTAATCGATTCGGGCAGAGTCAGCAATCGCAGCGCGTTGGTGACCGATGGACGCGCTTTGCCCAGGCGCTGCGCGACTTGCTCCTGCGTAAAATCGTGCGCTTCGATCAGCTGCGCCATGCCGGCCGCTTCTTCGAGCGGGTTGAGATTCTCGCGCTGCAGATTCTCGATGATCGCAACTTCGAGACTTTCGAGATCGCTGGCCGGACGAACGATTGCCGGAATGGCCGCACGCTGCATCGCCGCGCATGCACGCCACCGGCGCTCGCCTGCAATCAGTTCGTAGCCGTCGCCGCGTTCGCGGACCAAGATCGGCACGAGGACACCGTGCTCGCGAATCGAGGCTTGCAGCTCCTCGAGGGTTGCCGGATCAAAATTTTGGCGCGGCTGATGCGGATTGGGACGAACGCGATCGACCGGAATTTGCCGGATGATTTCACCGGCGGGCACCGCCGGGCTGACCGGAGCAGTCGGCACCGGCGCATCGCCAAGCAGCGCGCCCAGGCCGCGCCCGAGTCCACGTTTCGGCGCGGAGCTCATTTGAAATGGGCCCCCGTTAGCCCCGGCGCGCATGCACACAACTGCCTACCCAAAATCTCACCGTGGGCGCGCCCTGGTAATAGCGTCACTGCGCAAGCGCCCTTTGTTGTTGTGACTGGTGCTCTTGCGCGTCGAGCATCTCTTTTGCAAGCGACATGTACGCTTGTGCGCCGCGCGACTTTAGATCGAAAAGAATCACCGGTTTACCGAACGACGGCGCTTCGGAAAGGCGGATATTGCGCGGAATCTGCGTTCGAAACATTTGCCGCGGAAAATACGCGTTGAGTTCTTCGAGCACTTCCATCGCCAGTTTCGTGCGTCCGTCGAACATCGTCACCAGAACGCCGCTCACGTGCAGCTGCGGATTGAGCGCGTCCTGCACGCGACGAACGACGTTCGTGAGCTGCGAGAGGCCTTCCAACGCATAATACTCGGCTTGTACCGGAATGATCGCTTCTTCCGCTGCGGTAAGCGCATTTATGGTGAGCAGTCCGAGCGACGGCGGACAATCGATGAAGACGAAATCGTAGTTCTGCGCGATGGGCGCGAGCACGCCTTTGAGGCGGTTTTCCCGCGAAAGCGCCGACACCAGTTCGATCTCTGCGCCCGCGAGATTGATCGTCGCGGGAATGAGATGCAGATTGTCGATTTCCGTGGGACGCAGCACCTCGTCGATTGCCGCGTGATGCATCAGCAGATCGTAAACGTCGCGTTTGAGCTCGGATTTATTGGTTCCCAGGCCTGTCGTCGTGTTGCCCTGCGGATCTAGATCTACGACCAGCACGGTCTTGCCGAGCACGGCAAGTGCCGCACCGAGATTAACCGTTGTGGTGCTCTTTCCGACGCCGCCTTTTTGGTTGACGAGCGCGATGATCCGCGACAGTGTTAGGAACCCCCGAAATACTGCTCCAGCAGCGTTATAAGCGTCCCGGGCTCATTGCGCTCGGGCTGCTCGGTGACCTGCTCGAACAGGTACCGTAACGCGTCGCCCACGCGCTTGTCACCACGAAAGCCCGGCGGGGCGAGGCCTCTTTGCACCATTATTGCAATTACCGTGCCGCCGTCGATGCGCAGGTCGTTAATGGAGAACGGCGGTTTTCGTGCGACTTCCGCATAGACGCGTGCTTGAAAGCGCTCGTTGGAGTCGTCGCGTTTGGGCAGCCCGCTGCCCGCAATGTCGGCTGCTCGCAGAGCAAACTGGCGGTCCAAATTGTGCACGCCGATGCGCCGGATAAAGCGCCGAATCGCGGCATCGGAGAGATCCGGGTCCGCGACGTACATATGCTGGCGCACCAGATGTTCGGCAGTCTCGACCACCTGGTTCGAAAAGCGCAGCCGCGCAAGCATGTCGCGCGTCATGTCGGCGCCGACTTGCTCGTGCCGGTAGAAGTGCGTGCCGTCCTTCGTGCGAGGTTTTCCGACATCGTGCAGCAGCGCCGCAAGACGCAAAATCAAATCGCCCGAAGGCACCGCGTCGACCGTTTCGAGATTGTGACGGTACACGTGATACGCATGCCACTCGTTTTGCTCGACGCCGACGCCTTCCAAAAGTTCCGGCCAAACGAATTGCAGCACGCCGGTTTTGTGCAGCAGTTCCAACCCTGCGGACGGACGCGGCGCCTGCACGAAAAGCTTCGTAAATTCCTCAGCAATTCGTTCCGCGGAAACCGATTGCACGAGCGGCGCGGATTTGCACATTGCGTCCAAGGTCTGCTGCGTAAGCACGTATTCAAAACGCGCGGCGAATTGTGCCGCGCGCAGCATGCGCAGCGGATCTTCTTCAAATGTAACGGGCGTTAGAATATCGATGCGGCGCGCACGAATATCGGCCTGGCCTGCATATGGATCGACCAAATCGCCGGAAGGTAACGCACGCGCGATCATGTTCATGCGAAAATCGCGCCGCGCGAGATCGTCTTCGAGCGGAATTGCGGGTCCGCTCTCCACTTCGAAATCGCGATGTCCTACGCCGACCGATCGTTCGCGCCGCGGCAGCGCGACGTCGACGGTGCGCCCATCCAGCGTAACTTTAAACACCGCGAACGACGCGCCGACGAGGTCGACGCGTCCGATACGCCGGAGCCGTTCATGCAGTTCGCCGGGCGCCACGCCGGTAACGACGTAATCCAAGTCTTTCAGCGCAATGGGCGCTCCCTCCAGTTCGCGCCGCAGCTCGTCACGGACGCGTCCGCCGACTGCGAACAGACTGTCTCCCGGCAGTATTCCGGCCAAAGTGCGATCGATCGGGAGCGGTTCATACATGTGCTAGGGCGCGGTTCGCGCGGGCGAGGATGCCCGCCTTGAGGCGGCGCCGACGCGTACCTGGCAAAACGATATTGTCGGTTACTTTTCAGGGCTTGCGATTTTTATTACTTTGCAGTACAAAGTGAGTACAATGCTCATGCTGCTGAAACGCCCCAGCGCGTACCTGCCGTTAGCGATGTCCGCGTTCGTCGCCGCTCTGATTTTGGTGCGCCTTGCCCGCTTCGGGCTGGTTCGCGAGACCGATGAAGGCGCGGAAGCGCATTTGTTTCAGATTCTGATGCCTGCGCAGCTGCCGATCGTCGCCTTCTTCGCGGCGTCCTTCTTGCGACGCGAGCCTAAGCCGGCACTGGAAGTTTTAGGCTTGCAAATCCTCGCGGCTGCCGGAGTATTTGCCCTAGTCTTCTTCCTGCGGCTATAGTTGTGCCGCGGTGGTTCGAATCGCTTTAAGTTGGCATGGCGATCAGCCGGAATACGAGGCGTATGAAAGAGCGTTGCGGCAACGCGCCGAGGCGCTCGGTATTCCGATCGCGCTGGATTGGCTCGCGGGTACCGGAAGGCCGACACGGACCCATATCGTCAAGCAGTTCGACGGCATTTGCTTCACCGGCGGCGAGGATGTTGAGCCGGCGCGGTATGGCCGTGCCGACGCCGCCGCAGTTTGCCGCACAAACCCGAATCGGGACGCGACGGAATGGGGAATCCTCGAGGCCCTTGACGGGCATCCCCTGCCGTTGCTTGGAATCTGCCGCGGAGCGCAGCTGTTGAACGTGTTTCACGGCGGAACGCTCATTCCGGACCTGGCGGCGCTGAACGCCGCGCATCGTGCGCCACCGGAGAAAGAGCACGAGGTTTGCATTGTCGCGCGCACAAAACTGGCTGAACTGGGCGGTGCCGGCAGCGCCGTCGTAAATAGCTCGCACCATCAAGCCGTCGAACAACTTGCGCCCCATTTCCGCATCTGCGCAACCGCGCACGACGGTACGATTGAAGCCTTCGAGGGCGCCGATGCCGCCGCGGCCTTCATGCTAGCCGTTCAATGGCATCCGGAACTTATGGCGCTCGATTTACCGCTTAGCGGTCGAGTGTTGGATGGGTTTTTGCTGGCCGCTACAGAGGTTCCACGGGGAACCATGTAGGGTTGCGTACAGAGCTCTACGTGGAACGGTCTGCCCGGGCGTGCGGCCTAGTAGCAAAGCGGGCGCTTCTCGGGCACGCCGGTGCGGCGCGGGAAACGCTGCGGCGTTGGGGCAACCTTCCGAATCAGTAGCAGCCGGCGGCCGCCGTCCAGCACGCGCTCTTCCGCAACTTCCGCGCCGAGCATTGGCGCAGCATCGCCGACCGCATTCCGCTCGCGTTCGTCCATCTTGCCGCGCTGCAGTACGGCCACGCCGCCGACCTTCAAGAACGGCACCGTGAGTTCAAGCACGCTGGGCGCGCTCGCCACGGCCCTAGCCGTTGCGCCGGCAAACTGCTCGCGCAGGTCGGCATGACGCGCGGCAAGTTCCGCACGCTCGGGAATGACGGACCCGTGAAGTTCGAGCTGCGCCAGCGCGGCTTCGAGAAAGGCAGCCTTTTTCGTGGTCGATTCCACCATTGTAATTGGAGCGCCCGTGACGATCGCTATCGGAATGGCCGGTAGACCCCCTCCCGAACCCACATCAACCACCGGCGCCCGCACGAACGGCGCGACCAAAACGCTGTCGACTATGTGCGGAGCCAGTTCTTCCGGCGAATCGGCGCCGCTCAAGTTGAAGCGCCGGTTCGTCTCGAGCAGCAATTCCCCAAAATGCGCCAGCGCCGGAATAAAGCGCGATTCGATGCCTGCCTCACTCAAGAGCTCGGCAAGGCGTTCGCGCTCGTTCATTTATGCCGTTTGTCGTCCGACGTATAGGCTCAGGATAGCAACGTCCGAGGGCGTCACGCCGGGAATGCGTCCGGCGGCGCCGAGCGTACGCGGACGCTGCTTGGCAAGCTTCTCGCGCGCTTCCCGTGAAAGCGCAGCGATTGCGTCGTAGTGAAATCCATCGGGAATTGCGACGCCGTGGCTCTTCGCGGCTTTCTCTACCGCGAGCTGCTCGCGGCGAATGTAGCCCTCAAATTTCACCTCGATCGCAACCCGTTCGCCAATTTCGGGCGAAATGTGCGGCACGGCAGCCGCGACGTCGCCGAATTGCAAGTCCGGGCGGCGCAGCGCATCCGCGACAGACGCCCCCGGTCCGAATTGTTGCGCGCCGATTTTAGAAACGCCGATACGCGTGGACTTCGCAGCATCGACGCCGCGCCGCAATTCTGCCTGCCGCCGCTCGAACGCATCCCAATCCGCGTCGGTAACCAGGCCGATTTCGCGACCGATCGGCGTCAAGCGCGAATCCGCGTTGTCGTGGCGCAGGATGACGCGGTGCTCGGCGCGCGACGTCAACATACGGTACGGTTCGTCGACGCCTTTGGCCACGAGGTCGTCGATCATTACGCCGATATACGCCTGACTGCGCTCGAGCCGCAAGGGCTCGCGGCCGAGTGCCGCGCGCGCTGCATTGATTCCCGCAATGAGTCCTTGCGCGGCGGCTTCTTCGTAACCCGACGTGCCGTTGAGTTGTCCGCAATGATAGAGTCCCCGAATGCGATGCGTTTCGAGCGTTTCGCGCAATTCGGTGGGGGGCACCATATCGTATTCAACCGCATACCCTGCGCGCAGCATCGCAACGTCTTCCAAACCAGGGAGCGTGCGCAGCATCTGCATTTGCACTTCTGCGGGCAGCGACGTTGAAAAACCACCGACGTACCATGTCGGTTCGTCCCAGCCTTCCGGCTCGATGAAGATTTGGTGCGTCGGATTGTGCGCAAATTTAATGACTTTATCTTCGATCGACGGACAGTAACGCGGTCCGATGCCTTCGATTAAATCCAGTCCGTACAGCGGCGAAAGATGCAGATTATCCCGCACCAGTTTGTGCGTGCGTTCGTTCGTTTCCGTGATGTAACACGCAAGCTGCGGGCCTGCAAAACGCGCATCGCTGCGATATGAAAACGGCAGCGGTCGATCGCTGGGCGCTTGCGTCTGCATCGCAGCTGTATTGACCGTCGTGCGATCGATGCGCGGCGGCGTTCCCGTCTTCAAACGTTTCGTCGGAAAACCAAGATCGCGCAACGCTTGCGAAAGGCCGATTGCCGGCGGCTCGCCAAACCGGCCTTCGCGCTGCACGACGCCGCCGCGAAAAGTTTTTCCGCCCAAAAACGTGCCGGTCGCAAGCACGACCTTGCGCGCGTAGTAGCGCGATCCATCCGCGCAGATGACGCCGCGCACTTCGCCGGCGGACATAACGAGCGACTCGACAAGGCCGCGCGCGATCTGCAGGTTCTGCTGTTTGCGCAGTGTCTCGATCGCGATGCGCGCATATGCCGGTTTGTCCGCTTGCGCTCGCAAAGCGCGCACCGCCGGTCCCTTCGATTCGTTCAGGAAGCGCGAGTGCACCGAACACCGGTCGATGATGCGCGCCATCTCGCCGCCGAGCGCGTCGATTTCGCGGACCAGCTGCCCTTTGGCGCTGCCGCCGATCGACGGGTTGCACGGGAGCGTACAGATACGTTCGGGATCGCCGGTTACGAGCATCGTCGGCACGCCGAGGCGCGCAGAAGCGAGGGCCGCTTCAACGCCCGCATGACCGCCGCCGACAATAATAACGCCCGCGTCGTCCGGGCGGAGGGGCTGGTTCACAACGCCTTATTTTAGCAAACCAGCCAAAACCGGAGCAGCGTTAGACTGCCAGCCGCTCTTTCAAGCGATCGGCATGCGCCCGCAGCCGAAACGCAAACGCCAAAAGCGCGATCCCGAAGATTATGGCATAGACGCCGATGAGCCATAGCACCGCGAGCGCCCCGGCACCCGGACGCCAGATGAGCAGAAGGCCAAAGACGATCGATGCCACGCCCGCGAGGAACCACGTCCAGTCGGCCATATGCTTGCGAAGTTGAAATGCGGCGATGACTTCGAGCACACCCGTGACGATGGCCCATGCTGCGATGACGTAGAGCAAACTTAACGCAGCCAGCCCCGGATAAAACCAGACCACGGCAGCGGCGAGAATGCCGCAGACACCAACGAGCAGCAGTTGTCCCCAACGCTCGTGCGCCTGCGCCGCGCGCACCGACGCCACAATCGAGAAAATCCCGTCTACCAGCGCATAGGCGCCGAAGACGATGATCAGCGCGAACAGCGTTGCACCCGGAAAGAGAAAGGCAAAGAGCCCAAAGAGGATCGCCACAACGCCGCGCAACGCGATAGCCCACCAATTGCGGGCAAGCACGAGAAGCATACTACGCCTCCGTTCAACAGCGTACGCCCCAACTATAACGCAGAATGCGCTTTAGTGGCCTACTTGCCGATGCAGAAACGCGCGAAAATTGCGGTCAGCAATTCCTCATTGGCAACATCGCCGGTCAGATGTCCGAGCTGCGCGAACGCCGTCTGCAGATCGCCGGCAATAAGGTCGCTGGGATCGCCGCACTCCAGTGTCATTTGCGCATCCATAAGCGAATCGAGTGCGTGCGCGACCGCGTTCAGTTCGCTCAGCGAGGCCAAATGCGGCCGCTCGAGATCGGGCTGTTCGCCGCCCCATGCGGCCACAGCAATCGCGTCGCGGATTGCGTGCAACGCATCGGGATCGCGCACGCTGCCGGTGACATGCGGCACACCGTCGAGTTGACGGGCGCCGACGTCACCTAAATCGGCCTTATTGGCAAAAACTACGCGCGCGCGATCGTGCGTTTGCGCGAGAATCGCCCGCGACTCCGCCCCGAGCGGCTGCGATCCGTCGAGCACCACCAGCGCGACGCGCGCACCCGCAAGCGCCCGGCGCGTCCGCTCGATTCCGGCGGCTTCCAAACGATCCGCATGCTCGCGAATACCCGCGGTATCGATGAGGCGCACCTGCACGCCACGTACCGTAATCGCTTCTTCGATCGTATCGCGCGTCGTGCCGGCGATCTCGGATACCAGCGCCCGTTCCTCGCCAAGCAACGCATTGAGCAGGGACGATTTGCCGGCATTGGGCGGACCCACGATCGCCACGGGGACGCCTTCGCGAACGAGGCGGCCCTCTTCGGCATCGCGCTGGAGCCGGCGCAATTCGCCCGCAAGAACACCGAGGCGAGCCCGCAGCGCCTGCGGATCCGGATCAGGAACTTCGTCGGGAAAATCGACCGCGGCCGCGAGTTCTTCCAGAATCTTCGAAAGCTGCGCGCGCAGCGCACGGATGTGATTTGCCAATCCGCCGCCGAGGTTTGCGACGGCCGCGCGCGCGGCGGAACGCGTCTCCGCATCGATTAGATCCGCGACGGCCGACGCCGCATGCAGATCCAGTTTGCCGTTCAAAAACGCGCGACGCGTAAACTCCCCGGCGGTTGCGTATCGGGCACCGCATGCAAGCAGCGCCCGCACCACCTCACGCGCAACCACTGGCGATCCGTGCACGTGCAATTCAAGTGTGTCTTCGCCGGTGTAGCTATGCGGCGCTCGCGCAAGAATCGCAAGTCCGCGATCGATCGCAAGGCCTTGCTCGTCGACGATCGTGCCGTACGTCGCGACCCGTGGTTTCAGTGACTGCTTAGACCGAAATATTTTCGCTGCGAACTCGTACGCTCGCGCGCCGCTCACGCGCACGATCGCGATCGCGCCTTTTCCGGGAGGCGTCGCTATGGCGACGATCGTCTCGTCCGCGATCACCCCGGCCGCAAAGTCACTTAGGAAATACGACGACGCGGCGCTCCGGCTCGACGCCCTCCGACTCGGTGCGTACGTACTGATTATCCGCAAGCGCGAGATGAACGATCTTGCGCTCCGAAGGCAGCATCGGTTCCAGCCGCTGCGGCTTCTTCTCGCGAATCGTGCGCTCGAGCGTCATGAGCGCAAGATTCTTGAGCTGATCCGCCCGCCGCGCGCGATACCCCTCCGCGTCGATCGTGTAGTACTTGCGGTTGTTGCGAATGCCGGCATTGATAATGTTGTTGAAAATCAGGTTGAGCGCTTCGAGCGTGTTGCCGTGGCGCCCGATCAGCATCGCGAGATCGGGGCCGGTCACTTCGAAGTATTCGCCTTCCGGACGGGGCACGTACTCGATCTCCGCATGGGGCACACCCATGCGCGTAAGAATGTCTTCGAGCAGATCGCGTGCGGGTTTTGCCGCCTCCGGCAGCTCGTGCTTTACGCGCTCGCGCGGCGCGCGCGGCGCGTGGTCAGGCGCGTCGCCGCGCCGCCGGGGATGTGGTGCGCGTCGTCCGCCGGCGCGGCTGCCGCGCCCCGGAACGTCGCGGTCGCGGATATCGCCGGGTTGATCTTCCAACTCGAAGTCGTCTTCGAACATCGCTTATCTTTTTGCGCCTTTCTTTTTCTTTGCGGGAGTTCTTGGAGAACCGGCCGGCGCAGGCTTTTTCGCAGCACCATTGGGCGCGATCGCTTTGGCGGTCTTCGGTTCTTCCGGAATATCGGTGATCGCGTGTTCGTTATCGAGCACGGAAAGCGGCTGATGGTACCGGCGCAGCAGATAAAACTGCTGGCCCATGTTGAACATATTGTACGCAAACCAGTACAGCACCATCGCCGACGGCCATTTGAACTGAAAGCCCATGTAACCGAGCATGAGCGGCGAGAAGATCGCCATCATCTTCTGTGTTTGCGCCTGCTGCGGATCGGTCGACGGCATCGTGCCGTAGCGCGAGAAGAAATACATCGAGATCGCGTAGCCGACGAGCAGCACTAAATCCGGCGCCGTCAAACTCGCCGCCAGCATCGGTGATTTCCAGATCGGGAGCGCCGGCAAATGCTGGGCGAACGACGAGCCGATCCACAGCCAGTGCTGGCCCTCGTATAGCGGGCGGTATTGCGGCAGCGTCACTGCGTAATACACCGCGGCAATGAACGGCCATTGAACGAGCATCGGCCAACAGCCCGCAAGCGGATTTGCGCCGTTCTTTTTGTACAGCTCCATCGTTTCTTGCTGATAACGCTGCGGATCGCTCTTGGCGTAACGCTCCTGTAGGCGCTTGAGCTGAGGCGCGAGCTGCTGCATCTTCATCATGGCGCCGAACTGCTTGACGTTGAGCGGCCAAGTGACCACTTTTAACAGCAGCGCGAATGCGACCAGATCCCATCCGCGATTGTGCAGAACCGAATCGATGGAGGCGATGATGAACGCGACGAAGTGCGTGAACGGATCGAGCCACGACGTGGCGAGAAGAACGTGCAAGAGTTACCTTTCAGGTACCGGATCGTATCCGCCCGGGTGCAGCGGATGACATTTCATAAGCCGTCTTGCGGCCAAAATACCGCCGCGCAGCACGCCGTGTTTCGCGATTGCTTGCGCCGCGTACTCCGAACAGGTGGGGTAAAAACGGCAAGCGGGCGGCAAAAGAGGGGACACGAGCCGCTTATAGGCCCGCAATAGAAGAAGCGCGGCCGCGCGCATTACCCGACCGCCCGGCGCACTTCGTCGCACAGCTGCCCGTACGAGGCGGCGGCCGCCGAAGGACGTGCGAGAATCAGCAAACGCATGCGAGCGTGTTCGGGAAGTGCTTCATGAACGCAGGCCGCCAAACGACGGCGCACGCGGTTGCGAACGACGGCCGTCCCGACCTCCTTTGAAACGGAGATGCCCACCAGAGTGCGCGGATCCGCGGGAGCGGCGTCTCCGCGGAAGAAGGTCAAATTCGCCGTGGCTAGGCGCCGGCCGCGCGAACGCAGGCGGGTGAAATCCCCCCGGCGCCGCAGACTGGCGAAGCGGCGCATCAGACCGTCAGGCGCTTGCGGCCCTTTTTGCGGCGGGCATTAATGACGCGGCGTCCGTTTTTGCTGGACATCCGCTCGAGAAAACCGTGGACGCGCTTGCGGCGGCGGTTGTGCGGCTGGTAAGTCCGCTTCATGGTGATTTTCGTCTCCTAGATGAAAACGCCGCAAGCTAGCGGCATGGGGACACAGCCACTTAGTATAGGACCAGGTCTCCTGCAGCGTCAAGCGGCTTATGCGCTCCCTTAAAGCCGGGTCAAGAATCGGAGCGATTTGGATCACTCTCCACACGTGTGGACAACCTTGTGGAAACCACCACACGAGCGTCTGCTTGACTTGCCGCGAATTCGCCCATTTTCCAAGGCTTTGGGCGCGTGTCAAGGGGTGTGCGGCGGGAGTGGAGATCGGGCGGATTTCCGCATAAAATCGAGGGTTCTTCACCTGTGGATAAGTGGATAAAAAAGTCCGTAAATTTCGCAGGATAGGAGCCTGATTAAGACAATAACCGTGCCTCCACGCTCGGGCCGGGCCGCTGACTTTTGTAGGGACCCGGGCTCGAATTCTTTGTAAAAACCAAAAAAGAGGACGACTGAAGGATGGCGCTTGCGGTTGGCAACCCGGACATCTCGAGTGAACTCTGGCAATCCGCATTGACCGCGCTGGAGCGCAAGTTCTCCAAGCCAATCTTTGAAATGTGGATTAAGCCGCTCCGGCTGGTATCGCTCACCGGCAACGAGCTGCTGCTCGCCGTGCAGAACAACTTTGCGCGCGACTGGGTTGAGAACCGCCTCAAGGGGCAGATCACCGAGGTTCTCGGTGAAATTTTCGGCGCCGGCATGCAGCTGCAATTTACCGTGCTGCCCGAGTCCGCCGAACCCGTGCCGCCTCAAGGCACGAGCACCCCCGCGGCCACGCCGACTCGTCCGGCAGGCGATTTTCGCCCCGGCAACTTGAACTCGCGGTACACGTTTGAGGAGTTCGTCATCGGCAACTCCAACCGGTTCGCGCACGCTGCCGCACAGGCGGTCGCTTCCGCACCGGCGCGTGCGTACAATCCGCTCTTCCTGTATGGAGGCGTCGGATTGGGCAAGACGCACCTTATGCACGCGATCGGTCATCGCGTGCTGCAAGACAATCCCGATGCCAACGTCGTGTACGTTTCAAGCGAAAAATTCACGAACGAATTCATCATCGCCGTTCAAAACAACAAAACCGTCGAATTCCGCAACAAATACCGGCAAGTAGACGTGCTGTTAATCGACGACATTCAGTTCCTTGAAGGCAAGGAAGGCACGCAAGAAGAGTTCTTCCACACCTTCAACGCGCTGCACGAATCCGGACGGCAACTCGTTATCTCGAGCGATCGTCCGCCCAAAGAGATTCAAACGCTGGAAAACCGGCTGCGTTCCCGTTTCGAATGGGGATTGCTCACCGACATTCAGCCGCCGGATCTCGAAACGCGCGAAGCGATTCTTCGCAAAAAAGCCGAATCGGAAAAAATTCCCGTTCCCGACGAAGTCACGTCATTTATCGCGAAAGTCATTCCATCGAACATCCGGGAACTCGAAGGCGCGCTCATTCGCGTCGTCGCGTTCTCTTCGTTAACGAAATCGCCCATTACCGTCGATTTAGCGGCGGAAGTGCTTAAAAACGCGGTGGCGCAAGCCCCGCTGCGTCGCGTAACGATAGCTTCGATCAAAGAAAAGATCGCCAAGGCTCACGGCCTTACCGTAAAAGAACTGGATAACCACCGCCGCGATCAGCGCGTGGCAGCGCCGCGGCAAATTGCGATGTACGTCTGTACGGAACTCACGGACTGCTCGCTGCCGCACATCGCGCGCGAATTCAACAAGAAAGATCACACAACGGTCATGTACGCGCGAGACAAAGTCAAAGAACAGATGCAGCGCGACGAGGCCTATCGCAACAAGATCCGTTCGCTGGTCGCGCTCTGCCAGAGCGATTGACGCACGGAACGCAGTAAGCATTGCAGCGGCCTGGGAGCAATTCCCGGGCCGCTTTGTTTTGGTAAAGCCGGAAGCGCGCGCGAGCGATTGCCTCACAGATTACACGCTCGAGTGCACAGGTTCAGTGCGTGCGGGTGGATAACTGCTCGAGGGCGCCGCGGCGTGGAGATGTGCAGTACTGCACCCTCGGTCTTGCACAACTTATTCCGGGCGCAAACCCGCACGGGGACGAGAGAATCGGCGGTTGTTCGCAGAATACACCGCCTTACTACTAATACGGTTAGGCCTTATTTAAATAAAGAGCGACGACGAACGAAAGACGAAGTGGACAAGCCGTGAAGTTTACCTGTAACACCAAAGATATCTCGGGCGCGGTCGGCGCCGCCAGCAAGGTCGTCAACGCGCACACTACCGTTCCCATCCTCTCCAACGTGCTGCTGACCGCCGAAGAAGGAAAGATCGCGGTTCGCGCCACCGACCTCGAACTGACGCTGCAGCACGCATTTCCGGCCGAAGTATCGGAAGCCGGCAGCGTGACCATCCCGGCCAAACTCTTCAGCAGTTATCTGGGCAACCTTCAAGCCGGTCTGTTGGAACTCACGGGAACGCCGACGCGCGCCAGCGTCAAGGTGGAGCGCAGCAATTACGATTTTCACGCGCTCCCCGCCGACGAGTATCCGCCGCTTCCGAGCGCGCAGCGCGGACAGAACTTCAAAATCGGTGCGAAACGTTTCCGCGACGGCGTCAATGCCACGATTTTCGCGGCCTCGAGTGAAGAAGCGCGTGGCGCCGTGCTGATGGGCACGCTGCTTGAAGTGGAAGGCGATTCGCTCACGATGGTCGCGACGGACGGCTATCGCCTCGCGCGCTATCAAACCGCACTGGAGAACGGCATCTCCGGCGCCGAGAAGTACATCGTCCCTTCCCGTGCCCTGGCGGAAGCTGCGCGTAATCTGGGCGGCTCGGATAGCGTCGAGGTTACGGCGCTCGGGGCGCAGAGCAATCAGTTGATGTTCGGCTCGGGCGACACGTCGATCGTCGTGCGTCTGGTCGATGGACAATATCCCAACTACGGGCAAGTCATTCCGGCCAAGTTCGACCGCTCTGTTACCGTGAATACGGCGTCGCTCATCAGCAGTCTGCGGCGCGCGGAGCTGGTTGCCGGCGATCGCGCCAGCATGGTTAAACTCGCGGTTGCAAATCAAACGCTGATCGTCACCGCAAGCTCCGACGTTTCAGGCAACGCTTACGAAGAACTCGAAGTCGAGCAGCAAGGCGAAGATCTGACGATTGCGTTCAACGCCCGCTACCTGGTCGAGATTCTGAATCATATCTACTCCGCGCAAACGGTAATGGAGTTTCTTGGGCCGCTCTCGCCCGCGGCGATTCGTCCGGTCGAACCGCCCGAGGGAGCACAGCAGCTCTACGTGCTGATGCCGCTGCGCCAGTAGGTGCCTGCAGCCGCCTTCGCACTCATCGCAAGCGTGGTCATCGGCGGAGCCCCGGCGAGGGTGCCGGCGACGCTCCCGATCGCGGCGCGCGGATTGCATTGTCCGGCAGGCGGCCGCGCTATCGGCGATCCGGTTGCGAAAACGTACATCTTGCAAGAACTGCAAATCGTTACGCGCGACGCGCAAATGAAGCTCGTAGGCTTCATCTATTCGGGCGCCGACGGAAACGATTACATCGATTTGACGCCGAGCGATCCGCAGGAGCACGTTCGCCTCATGCGCGACGGCGAGCCGCCGAAAGACACGACGATGATGCGTTACTGCTTCAGCGAGCCGTGGAATGGCGCGCGCTAATTGCGTCTGCTCAGTTTGCATCTTTCCAACGTGCGCAACTATGCGCAGCTCGATCTCGAGCCGGCGGCCGGACTAAACGTTTTCGTCGGACGCAACGCGCAAGGCAAGAGTAACTTACTCGAAGCGATCTCGCTGCTTGGTACCGGGAAATCGTTTCGCACTTCGCGCGAACGCGACCTCATTCGCGACGGTTTTGAACTGGCCACGATCGGCGGCGAAGCGCAGCTGCGCGCGGGAACGGTGCGGCTCGGCTGTACGATTACCGCAACGCCCCGCGGCACCCGCAAAATGTACGCAGTCAACAGTCGCAGCGTCCGGTACGCAAAGTTTTTGGGCAGTTTGCGCGTCGTCACGTTCGTACCGGCAGATCTGCAGCTGGTCGGCGGTCCGCCGTCGGGCCGCCGGGCGTTCTTGAACGTGGCGCTCGCGCAAGAGCAGAAAAGTTATTATCACGACCTCGCGCGTTATCAGAAAGCGCTCGCGCAAAAATCCGCGTTGCTGCGTTCCGAGGCCGAACCGGATTCGGACCTGCTGGCGATTTACAATCAGACGCTCGTAGAAGCGGGCACGGCGTTGATGCTCGCGCGCGCGCAATTTGCGGGCGTGCTTGCCGAGACCGCAGCCAAAGTGCACGCGCAGTGGACCGGCAACGAGAAACTGCACCTGCGCTATCAGCCGAGCGTTTCGTTCGAACTTTGTACGCAAGATGCGATTGCTTCCGCATTCGCGCTGCGCCTTCGCGAAGTAGCCGGCCAGGAGCGCGTCCGCCAGAGCACGTTAGCGGGACCGCACCGCGACGACCTCGAGTTGCTCTTGGACGGGCGCTCGCTCGCCGCGTACGGCTCGCAGGGCCAGCAGCGAACGGCGGTACTTGCGCTCAAGGTTGCCGAATATAGCGTTATGCAAGACCGCTCGGCCGAGGCGCCCTTACTCTTGCTCGATGACGTGCTGTCCGAGCTCGATCCGCAGCGCGCGCACGCGTTTATCGAAGGCGTCGGGAGCTTCGAGCAGGCCTTTATCACGGCGACGCACATGCCCGAGGGCTTGCCGCCCGCGCGTCTTTACACGATCGAAAACGCTACGGTGCAAGCAGCGTGAAGCCGCTGCGCCGCGCTCTGGCCTCGTGGGAGCCCAGTGCATCCTTTAGCGACGATCCGGTGTCTACTCTACGGGCTGAGTGGGCTGCAATCGTTGGGGAGGATGTTGCGGCAAACTCTCGGCCCATCGAAATTTCGCGTGATTCGCTGCTGATCGTGACGCGTTCGAGCGCATGGAGCCAGCAGCTCGCCTTTCTTAGCGAGCCGATTTTGGCGTCGCTGCGCAAGCGGACGGGTGTTTTAGTCGAGCGCCTGCGCTTTCGAGTCGGCCGCCTCACCGCAAAGACGGCGGCACCGGAGCGGCGCCGCCGCACCACGCGTCCTCGCGCTCGAGAGGAACGCGGAACCACCGAGTCGCTGAAAGCGGCGTTCGAACGATTCCAAGCCGACGTAGCGGCCGCGCAGCGGGCAAGAGCGCGTGCGGGGTGGAAAGAGTGTGCTCGATGCGGCGTGCGGATTTATCCGTCCGCGGGGTCGTTTTGTGCGCCGTGCGAGAACGCGCGGATGCAAGAGCGGGATGCGCGCGTTGCGCGGCTGCTCTTCGAAGCGCCGTGGCTCGGTTACGCGGGCATCGCTTCGTTGGTAGACGGACTGACGCCGCTGGAGTACGAGGCTGTACGGTTGCGGCTGCTGCGTCGATGGAAAGACGTATTGGAACGCATCCGGCGAACGGGCGGCGTGCAGCTGACGACGCGCGATCGCATGATCGCCAGCTCGTACGTCCTGCTCAAAAGTCAGCTGGATCCCGAACGCATTGCGCCGGCCGTCGTGCGCGATCTGCTCGGCGACGAATTGCACGAAATTTTTTACGGTAGCGAGAATACTTAGGAAGTTTAATGGCAACGGATTATAGCGCGGAACAGATTGAGGTCCTCAAAGGGCTCGAGGCCGTCCGCAAACGCCCAGGCATGTACATCGGCAACACCGCGGAGCGCGGGCTGCATCAGCTCGTTTACGAAGCGGTCGACAACGCCGTCGATGAAGCGCTCGCCGGTTACGCACGCAACATCAAAGTCGTGCTGTACAAAGATGCGTCGTGTTCGGTTGAAGACGACGGCCGCGGCATTCCCGTCGACGTGCACGCCGGCGAAAAAATGCCGGCGGTTGAAGTGATCATGACGATCCTGCACGCCGGCGGCAAGTTCGGTAAAGGCGGCTATAAGGTTTCAGGCGGTTTGCACGGCGTCGGCATCTCGGTCGTCAATGCGCTTTCCTCGCATATGACCACGCGCGTCAAACGCGACGGCAACATCTACGAGATCAAATTCGAACGGGGTCTGACCGTCCAGAAGCTCAAGAAAGTCGGCAAGACCGCCGACGCCGACGAATCGGGCACGTATCAGTGGTTCAAGCCCGATCCCGAGGTGTTCGAAGTTACCGAATTTCACTGGGACGTGTTGGCAAAGCGTCTGCGCGAACTGGCGTTTCTCAATCGCGGCCTGTCGATCGTGCTGCGTGACGAGCGCGGCGAGCAAGTGCGCGAACGCGGGTTTAAATTCGACGGCGGGATCGTCTCGTTCGTCGAGTGGCTCAACGAGAAGAAAGATCCGCTCCATCCGATCATCTCGACGCATAACGAGCGCGACAAAGTCGACGTCGAGGTCGCAATGCAATGGACGGACACGTACAGCGAAGTCATTTCGTCTTACGCGAACAACATCAACACGATCGAAGGCGGCATGCATTTGACCGGCTTCCGTACGGCGATCAGCAACGCGGTCAACACGTACGCGAAAAAGCGCGGCATGCTCAAAGAGTCCGACAGCAACCTCTCCACGGACGATTGCATGGAAGGACTGACGGCCGTCGTTTCGGTGAAGCTCGGCGAGCCGCAGTTCGAGGGCCAGACGAAAACGAAGCTCGGCAACGCCAACGTCCGCAATATCGTCTACAGCTTGGTGAACGAGCGGCTCGAGTTCTTTTTCGAAGAGAACCCGAAATATGCGCGCGCGATCATCGACAAATGCATGCAGGCCCAGCGCGCGCGTGAAGCGGCGAAGAAAGCGCGCGATCTTTCCCGGCGCAAGAATGCGTTGGAAGGCTCGGGTTTGCCGGGCAAACTGGTCGATTGCAAAAACACTAATCCCGCGGAGAGCGAGATCTTTTTGGTCGAGGGCGACTCCGCAGGCGGAACGGCCAAGGGCGGACGCGATCCCAACACGCAAGCGATTCTTCCGCTGCGCGGCAAGATTCTCAACGTAGAAAAGGCGCGTCTGGACAAAGTACTCTCGAACGAAGAGATACGCACGATGATCACCGCGTTCGGCACGGGTTTCGGCGATGAATTCGACTTGGCCAAATTGCGCTACCACAAGATCATCATCATGACCGACGCCGACGTCGACGGTTCGCACATCCGTACGCTGCTGCTGACGTTCTTCTACCGGCAGATGAAAGCACTGGTGGAAGAAGGGTATGTCTATATCGCGCAGCCGCCATTGTTCGGCGTCCGCAAGGGCAAGAAACAATGGTACGCGTTCAGCGATGCGGAGCTGAAATCGATCATCGGCGAAGACGGCAAAGACTACGTGGTCCAGCAGTACAAGGGTCTGGGCGAGATGGATGCGGAGCAGCTGGCAGAGACGACGATGGAGGTGGGCAACCGTCGGCTCAAGCGCATCACGGTGGAAGACGCCGTCGAAGCCGAACAGATCTTCACCGACCTGATGGGCGACAAAGTCGAGCCTCGCAAGCAATACATTTTTGATTTTGCGAAGAGCGTGAAGAACTTAGATCTATAAGCCCCTGGGCGGCGCTCGGGGTCGTTCGATACCTCACGATGACAAATGAGGCCCTTCATCTGTGATGAAGGGTCTCTGTTTATCGTTGGGGGTATAAAGCGCCTCGGAGGGACGATTGCGCAAAAGATATGTCGCGGCCATCGCTGCCGCGGTGCTCATCGTGGCGGCGGCGTTCTTGGCGGTGTATCACAACGGCGCCGCGCGTTTTGCGCTTACCAACATCGTCGGGCTTGCAACCGGATATTGGGTGCAGGTGGGCGATCTGCGTCTCGGATCGCACCATGGCGCGCTCGTCGACGTGCATGTAACGCGCGGCGGGGAGCCCGTGCTCGATGCGCACCGGATCGACGTCTATTACGATCCGCGCGATCTGCTGCCCGGCAGCAAACACCGTTACGGGTTGCACGCCATCACGATCGACCGCCCGCAGATCACGATCGTTCACCATGAGAACGGCACGTATAACATCGCGATCCCGAAAGCGGTGAGCGGCGGCGAACGTGCGCCGCGCGGTGCTAACCCCGTCCCGATCGACTTCACAATCCGCGTGCGAGATGCCGGGATGTCGCTGATCGACCAGTACCGCTTCTATAAGGAAAGCCGAAAACAACGCGTCGACCACGTCGACGCGGACGTGGCGATCGACACGGTCAAGGTTACGAAATATCTGGTAACGGGCCGGCTGGAAGACGCAGGGCCGCAACCCTTCCGAATGGCCGGCACCATCGATTACGTGCGCGGCTACGCGCTGCATCACGTGTCCGTACGCGCCATTCCGATCGCGGCGATCGGCAATTACTTCATCAACTCGAGCGCGGCGCAGATCTTAGCCGGCACCGTACGCGGGATGGACCTGCGGGCGTGGGCGTTCAATCCTTCGACAGGCTCAGGACAGGCTAATGCGCCGGTGCCGGCGGCGTATCACATGGCAGGCTCGGGCTACCTCGACGGCGGGCAAATGTTCGTTCACAGCTTAGATTCGCCGATCAAAGACTTGAGCGGCAGGATCACGCTTTTCGATTCCGGCTTCGCCGCAAAGCGGCTCACCGCGCGCGTCGGGCATTTGAATATCTCGTGCGCCGGAGGCATCTTCGATTTCCGTTCGCCGCAGTTTCGCTTAGGCGTCGAAGGCGCCGGCGATCTGCGCTACCTCAAGGATGTACTCCGCATCGCGGGAGGCTTGCCGATTTCCGGCGGCGTGCGCATCCATGCGCTGATCGAAGGCGGCATTTCAGATCCGGTGCTCATCATCGGCTTCGACGGAAAGCGCTTCAACTACGGGCAGGTGCCCATCGATCACCCGCGCGGTGCCGTTGCGCTGTACAAGAGCAATCTCATCGTGCTGCCGTTTCACGCGGCGTATAGCGGCATCAATATGCACATCGAGGGCAATCTGCACCTGGGCACTCGAGTGAACAGCGTGCTCGCACTGCATGCAATTGGGCCGTCGTCGCGCATTCCGTATCTCGGCGCGCTCGTGAACGATCAGCCGATCGTCACCGAAGCGCTGCTGCAAGGCACCGACTTAAAGGTCGACGGCCGCGGCTACATCAGCTCACTGAAGGATCCCGGCGCGGTGAGCGGATTTTACGATCTGAACCGGTACGGCGTCGGAACGTTCGGTCCGATTGCGATTACGACCGCCGGCGGCGGTTCACTTGTGGCGGGATTCTCACTCGACCGTCCGCACGGCGGCAGCGCGTTTTGGGTTTCCGCGCAGAACGTCCGAATGAATCAACCCAAACCTGTTACGCTGCCGGGGACGGCGATTCCGCAGCTTCCGCCGATGGACGCGCGTATCGTTGACGCGAACATGGCGGGGACCGGATCGCTGCACAACGTCGTCATCGGCGGCTCCGCATATCTTTCGCCGGCAAAGATCTCGGGCGTGCCGTTCGATGCCATCAGCGCGCGGTTCGCCGGTCCTTTTGCGGCATCGCGCTTGAGTACCGTACACGCGGACGGCCCTTGGGGAACGTTCGACGGGGACGGAACCTTTGCACCGAATTTAATCGTCGCGCGCGGCAATTACTCCGGAACGCTGCAAAGGCTGCATATGTTCCTCGGAAACTTTCCCGCTGCCGGTGCAATCCACGGACCGATGGCGATTGCAATCGCGCAAGGAAAAATCTTCGTCCAAGCGCAGAACGCGCAGCTGCAGAATGCCAGCATTCACGGCATTCCAATCTCGTCGATCACCGGAACGATGTCGTTCGACAACAATATCCTGCGCGTGTACTCCGCGCAGACGCGCGCAGCGGGCGGTACGGTTGTCGCAGCCGGATCGTTTGCGACCGGCCCCAGCTCCACGTCGACGAGGTTAGCGCTGGCCACCACGCGGCTCGACGCCGGATCGCTCCATGGATTCGGCGTGCCGATGAACGGCGGGGCGCTGCGCGCCATCGGCGCCGTCGCACCCGGCCAAGCTATTCCGAACGTGGACGCAGGCATTGTGCTGACGAACGGACGCGCGGCGGGCTATGGGCCGTTCAACACCAGTGCCGAAATCTCGATTGCAAACGACGCTATGCACGTGCGCGATGCTGTTGCGTCGCTCGGCCCGACGTTTGCCCGCGTTGAGGGCAGCATTGCGAACCTTGCTGCCGGCGTACCGCAATATGACATCGTTGCGAGCGTACCGGCCGGACAGATTGCGCCGATGGCCGCGCTCGGACGCATTCCCACCTACCACGCCGATGGAAGTTTTCAAGGCGACGTTCATATCACGGGCGGCGGAACCAATCCGCAGGTCGCCGGATCCGTGGGCGTTCCGGTCGGCGAAATAAACGGTCTAGGTTTTCGCGACGCGCATGCACAGATTTCGGCGGGGCGCGGCGGCGCATCGGTGCATGCGGCGACGGTGACGATCGGAAGTACCGTCACGAACTTCTCCGCCACGGTTACCAAAGACGAACTCGCATTTGCGCTTCACGCGCCGCATGCCGATCTTTCAGACTTCAACGATTACTTCGATACGGGCGATACGCTCGCCGGAAAAGGGGCGCTGGCGCTCTCGTTCTCGCATTTCGATAACCTCACGTTCACTTCCGGAGATTTAAACATCACCGGTTTGCGGTATCGAAGTTTACCGATCGGCGATACGGAAGCGAATTGGACGAGTCTGCGCAACATCGCGCAGGGCAGCGTCACGGTCGGCGGCGAGCATGGGCGGCTGCGGGCGTCGGGAACGATTGGTTTTAGCACGAGCCGGAATTTGGCGCAAATTGTCACGCGATCGCGTTACAATATCAACGCGGCTCTCACGGATCTCGATCTGTCGACGTGGCTGCCGGCCCTCGGCTTTCCGCAGGTTCCGATTACGGGCCGCGTCAACGGCGACGCCCAGGTGCGCGGTGCGTATCCGCATATCGCACTTACGGGCGACGCATCGATTCACAACGGCACGCTCGGGCCGCTGCCGATCGAAACCGCGGAAATCTCGGCGCACACAGCGCCGGGCGATCGCATTGCGCTCTCGCGCATGGTGCTGGCATTGCCGGCGCTGCAGGCCACAGGCAGCGGCAGCTTCGGCATAACGCCTACCGCGCCGATGCAGTTGCAAGTGCACGCGACGACCAGCGATTTGCCGCGCCTCATCGCACAAGTCTCCAAAAAGCGCGTGGACTTGCGCGGCCGCATCGAAACGACGATTTCCATCGGCGGCACGTTTCATTCACCGACGTTTTCCGCAGGCGTCGACGCATCGAACGTGAGCGCGTTCGGCGTACAGATCCCTTCCTTCGTCGGACAGTTGCAATTGCACCGCCGTGACCTGGTCGTGCGCAACGCGGAGTTCGTGTTCGACAAAGGACGCGCGACGATCGCCGGCTACTTGCCGCTGCAGCTGCAGCCGTTTGCATTCGGCCCGCTCAACGCACCGATCAACATGGATCTCGCGGCCGACGGCGTCGATCTCTCGACGTTCGCATCGTTTCTCGGTAACGGGACCAAGCTCGGCGGGGCGCTGAACGGCCACATCGGCATCTCCGGCAGCGTGCGCGATCCGCGCATTTACGGACAGCTTGCCGCAACGGACGCCGGTTACAGCAGCGATTTGGAAGTTACGCCGATCATGCAGACCGTAGCGCAGCTGACGTTTCAAGGAACGCACGCGACGCTCGATCGCGTCCACGCGCAGATGGGCCGCGGAACGCTCGACGGATCCGGTACGCTCGACTTCGGCGGGGGACTGAACGGCGGACCGTTAGGCTATTCCATTGCACTCACGACCCGCGGTGCGCAGCTCGACATGCCGCAGTTCGGCACCGGCACGTTTGATTCGTCGCTGACCCTGCAGCGCGCGCCGGGAAGATTGGCGCTGCTCAAAGGCAACGTGGCGGTCACCGATGCGACGATGCCGTTCTCCGCGTTTTTGAAATTCGGAAGCGGGCCGCCCGGTTCGAACGCCGGTCCCCCTTTTAACATGGCGTTCGATTTGGGGATCACCGCGGGGCGCAACGTGCGCGTTCGCGGAGGCGGCGCGGGGATCTTCGGCCTGGACATCTCGGGCCAAGGCCAAGCGCAACTCTCCGGCACGATCCTCCACCCGACGCTGGCCGGGCAGTTCAACTCCGCGGGCGGCACGCTTGTCTACATCGATCACAGCTTCAAGGTGCAAACGGGACAGATCACCTTCACGCCTGCGAACGGCGTCATCCCCGACGTCTATGCGGTCGCGACGACGCGCGTGACCAATCCCGATCCCAACACTTCGCGAAATCCGACGGGTACCGCGGACATTACCGCGACGGTGACCGGACAGGTTACCAGTCCGAAAATTGCCTTCAGCTCGAATCCGTCGGGCTACACCGACCAGCAGATTATCGCGCTGCTCCTTCCGCTCGGCGGCCTTGTCGGGCCGATCCAGTTTACGGACACGGGGGTGGTTCTGCCCGCCGGGCAGCTCCCGGGTGCTCCGGAGCCGGGCTCCGGGCAAATTCTTCCAAACATTCTCGTACGCCGCGAGAACGGCACCCTGACGGTGGGCCAAGAGGCCTTTAACATCTTAAACGCCCAGTTTACCAGCGGCATCCTGGCGCCGGTCGAGTCGGCCTTGAGCAGCACGCTGGGGCTTTCCGACGTGAATTTAACAGTCGACTACACGGGCAGTTTCGGCGTGAGTCTGCGGCGGCTGCTCGCGGGCAACCTGTACGCGCTCTACGGCACGACCTTTTCGGTTCCGGTGCGGCAGACGTTCGGGTTTGCGTATCAGCCCAACGCCTTCACGTCGGCGCAGTTCACCATGTTCGTCCAGCAGGGGCCCACGCCGCTCTTTCAAGGACCAAACCAAACGCTCTCAACCAACCCGCGCGCGAGCGCCGGGCAAGCGCTGCAAGGTCAAAATGGATTCACGTTCTTATTTCAGAGATTGTTTTGACCGGGCGGTCTAATCATGCAAGGGTCTGGAGAGGGGTTCGCGAACAGGCGGTGCGGGTCGAAACGGCGCGCACTCCCGGCGCGTTACAACGCTAACGCGCAGAGCGTTGGCTTATCGAACTCTCATAGGAAAGAATTTTTGATGACCTCAAGCCTCTGGCGTGCGCGCGGCGCGCTCCACCGGTGTGCGGGCCTGGTGCTCGTACTTGCGTCCGTGATGATGCTGCTGACGCCGGCTAACGGCTCCGCTGCGCCCGGACCAAGGATCGTTTCCGTCGACGTGTCGGGTAACGTGCACGTCCCAACGCAAACGATCATGGCCGTCATTCAAGCGCGCCCCGGTCTCGCATACGATCCCCAGCTCGTGCAAGGCGATTTGCAGCGCATCTTCGCGCTCGGGTATTTCGCCGATCAAGCCGCACCGCTGATCCGTCAGCGGCCGCAGGGGGTGGCGATCACGTATCGCGTGATCGAAAATCCGGTCATCACGAAGATCCTGTTTACGGGCAATCAGCACGTGCCGGCCGACACGTTGCTCGCGTTGATGGACACGTCCGTGGGCCAAGTCCTGAACACGGGCACGCTGCGTCAAGACTTTCTGAAGATCAACTCGTACTACGATCGCATCGGCTACAGCGGCCAGCTGGCCACGCACGTCAAGAACTTGAACATCGATCCGAAGACCGGTTCGCTGACGATCGACATTCAAGAGGGTCTGGTCATTTCGGGGATCGAGATCGGCGGCGATCCGCTGCTTCCGCCCAACGTGATCATCCCGCAGCTCAACGCGAAGGTCGGACAAGAATATTCGGATCAAATTCGCGAGCAGGACGCACAGACGATTCAAAAAGTCTACGATAAGTACAATCTGCTCGTCGGCGATTTCGAAGGCGGGTTGGATCCCGCGACGATCGATGAGAAAGCCGGGACGGCGAAGGTCAAGTACGACGTCTACGTCGCGCGCGTGGGTCTGGTGCAGATCACCGGTAACACGAAGACGAAAGATCAGGTCGTTCGCCGCGAGCTGTACGAGCGTCCGGGAATGATTCTGACCAAGAACGGCGTGCAGCGCGATCTCGAGCGCCTCAACAACACGGGCTTCTTCTCGAAGGTCGACGTAAACCCGAAACCGTGTCCCGAGGAGATGACCAAGAAAGATCCGGGCTGCGTGGTTTTGGATTGGATCGTAACCGAGCAGAAGACTGCGCAGGCATCGGTCGGCGCGGGCTACTCCGGCGGTCTGACCGGGCAAGGTCTGTACGGAACGATCGGCTACTCCGATACGAACCTGCACGGCACCGGCAACGGCGTCTCGGTACAGTTCGAGCGCGGCGCGCGCAGCTACGTGACGCAGGCGCAGATTACGATTCCGTACGTCGGCAACACGAAGAACTCGCAGAAGTACAGCTTCGGCGCGACGGTGTTCACGAACGGCTATACGTACTTCTATCCCGTGTACACCACCGCAATCGGTGCGGGGGCAGTGCCCTCGCCGGCGCCGGGACAGACGCCGGTGCCGATTCCCGTCACGCTGCTGCCCAGCGGTAACGCACAGCTCGTTTCGGGCGTGGTATCCACGAGCACCGCGAAGTCGCAGGGCGTCAGCGTCCAGGTCGGCCGGCGCTTGACGGATTTCGTGACGGCGTCCGTGGGCGTTGGTGCGCAGCGCGTTACCAATAGCACGACGGTACCCTCGCCGTATTTCTTCCAGACGACGCAGCCGAATATCGTGATCGCGCCCTCGCCCGGGCCGTTCCAGAATCTGACGAACAATACCGGCAGCTTCGGCATCGTGGCAACGTCGATTGCAAACATCAATACCGGCCAGCCGTATACGCTCAATACGGTGACGCTGGGACTGGCAACGAATCCCGCGGCGACGCTCGACGACATCTTCAATCCGCGGCGCGGACAAACGGCATCGATTGCCGAGACGATCTCCGCACCGGGTTTCGGATCGAACTTCCGCTTCTCGCAGACGACGATCGACGCGGCCAAGTTCCTTCCGGTGCTGAAGGATTCCACGCTGGCCTTCCACGGGCAATTGCGGGGATCGACGGGCGCAATTCCGCCGAGCAATTTGTTCACGTTCTCCGATCAGCAGCTACGCGGCTACGATTCGGTGTTTTACGGCACCGATACCGCACTAGGACAAATCGAGCTGCGTAAACCGCTGACTGCGGATCGCAAGTTCGGCATCGCGTTCTTCGTGGATGAAGGCGGGTTCCGCGTGCGTGGCGCGCAGCCGCTGCTCGACCCGTACACCGACCGCATCATCGGCTACCCCGGCAACTGGGCGTGGCGCGGCGACTACGGCGTCGGACTGCGCTTCGACGTGCCGCAGCTCGGCTTGCATACCATTCGCATCGATTTCGCGCGCGGTTCAAACGGCACGCACACCAGCTTCGGCATCGGCCAAAGCTTCTAAAGGATACATGAACATTCGGAAAACTCTACCGTTCTTTGCGGCGTCGCTTCTAACGGTCGCGCTTGCGGCGCCGATGGCATTGGGCGCCGACATCACCGACGTCGGCTATATCGATCAAGCCGCTGTCGGCACGCTGCCGCAATTCCAGCAAGCGAACCGGCAGGTCGCACAATACAAATCGCAGCTCGACTCGCAGTTCGCGGCGCAGATGAAGGGCGCGCGTAACGATGCCGATCGTCAACGCATCGCCGGCGAATTTCAGCAGCGATTCTTGAACAAGCAGCGGGAAGTGCTCGGTCCGCTTTTTGGACGCGCGCAGGCCGCAATCGCGCAGGTCAGCTCGAGCAAGCATTTGGGCGTGATCGTCGATAAGCGCATCGTCGTGTTCGGCGGCCAAGATATCACGAGAAACGTGATCGATCTGGTCAACGGTCCGGGCGCCGTCGTTCCGCCGGTGGCAACGCCGCCGCCGTCCGACGTCGGCTTTGTAGACCAGTCGCAGATCGATCAAATCCCGAAGATCAAATCCGCAAACGACAACTTCTTGAAGTACGCGAGCGATCAGCGCGCTAACGCGCTCAAGCAGATGCAAGCCGCGAAGAACAATCCGCAGCAGCAGCAAGCGATCTTTCAAAACTATCAGAAGAGTTTGAGCTCGCAGCAGGACAAGATGCTCAAGCCGCTCGTCGATCAAACGCGAAGCGCGATGGCCAAAGTGGCGCAGCAGAAGCGGTTGATCCTCGTGGTCGATCGTTCGGACGTCATCTACGGAGGCACGGACATCACGCAGGATGTCCAAAATGCGCTTAAGTAGGCTGGCCGCGCTCGCTTTAGCAGGCGCGATGCTTGCCGCATGCGCGCAGCAGCCGCGCCCCGACGATCCGAACGTGCGGGGAATCGGCTACGTGCGCGTGGACGAAGTGCTCAAGAAGCACCCGCTCTATTCACAGCTCTCGCAGCTCCAGGATGCGATCGACGCACTGGGGCTGCAGTCATTGGGCCCGGGCGCCGTACCGCGCTCGCCTGCGCAAATCGCGCAGCAGACGCGGGAACTCAATCGCGAACTTACGCAAGCGCAGATGCGCGCCAACACCATTCTGCGTCAGAAGCAGCAGGATTATCAGCAGCGCGAACAGGCTGCAATCCGCTCGGCGCTTGCGGCAGCCGGCGCCGGCACCAATGGTACGCAGCCCGTGCAGCAAATGCAGAACGTTTCAGCGCAGCAGGCACAGCAAGTCGCCTCTCAAGCGAACGCCGATTTTCAAGCGTATCAGCGCAGCGTGATCGCGCAGGACAACGCATCCGTTCTTCAATTGCAAAAGCAGCTCAACGGGCGCGCCGCGCAAGCCTACCGGCAGCGCGCTACGCAGTTGCAAGAGCAGGAATCGCAGCTGAGCCTCGAACTCTCGCAGCAAGACGCTTCCAAGCGCCTGGACTTGCGCATGAAGCTCAACAACCTCGCGCTTTCCGACGCGCAGCGCAAGCAGTACCGCGATCAGCTTGCGGCGATCGATCAGCAGGAATCTGCGGTCGTTGACGCCCAGCGCAAGCGCGATCAGCAAACGCTCGCCGCATATCAGAAGCAGCTGCACGATCAAACGCAGGCGCAGCTGACCGCTCAAGTGCAGAAGATTCACGCGCAGACGCGATCCAAGCTCGCGCAGCGCCACAATGAAGTATCGCAGCAAGTCGCATCGACGCTTCAAGGCTTGCAGCCGGCCACGATTCCGGCGAATTTGCCTGCTGCCACTCGCGGCAAACTCGCGCAGATCGACAAACAGTACAAATCGCAGTTTCAAGCCGATGCGCAGAAAACGATTCAGCAGTATCAGCAGACCAAGGCGCAGCTGGATGCGCAGTATGCCGCGCTTCAAGGCGCGAACGGCGCCGCAAGCGGTGCTGCCGGAAAACAATTGACGGACCTGCAACGCCAGCGCGACGATCTCTACAGAAAGATGGTCGATCAGATCAAGCGCGACGCGGGGCAAGTCGCCGCAAAGCGCGGACTCCAAGTGGTTTTCATGAACATCGAAGCCGCCGGAGGCGGCATCGACCTCACCAGCGACGTGGAAAAGGACATCGAGAGCTTACACCAGTGAACAAACAAACAATGCTTTTAGCCGCGCTCGCCGCGGCGTTGCTTGGCGGATGCGCCGGAAATACGAGTCCGGTCGGACTCATCGACGTGCAGCGCATCACGGCGAATTGGCCGCAGTATACCAACGCGAACAATCAGATGCTCGCGGATGAGCGCGCCGTCGAAACCGGCAAAGGATCGCCCGCTCAAAAACAGCGGCTGGTACAGCAGATGCAAGCCAAGTACGCAGCGATCTCTCAGCAGCTCGTAACTCAGATCAAAGATGCCGCCTCCAAGGTGGCGCAGCAAAAGAATCTGAAGCTCGTGGTGACGCGCGAGTTCGTTGGGTACGGGGGCGTGGATATCACCCCCGACGTCGAGAAGGCAATGGGCATTACGGAGAGCAGTCCGGCTCCGACCGGTTCACCGTAGCGCGCGAGCGGTATTCGTGAGTTTGGGCACCGTCGCGCAGCTCGCACAGCGGGTCGGCGGAACAGCGCGGGGCGATTCATCGATATCGATCGCGCGCATTGCGGCGATCGATGAAGCAGGCCCGGATGCGCTGACGTTCGCAACGACGCCGGCGTATCTGCATGCGGCGATCGAATCGCGCGCGGCCGCGGTGCTCGTCGACGAAGCGCTGATCTCACAGGCCCCGGCCGATCTTCGTGGCAAGGTCCTTATCGCGGTGCCCAACGCGCGCGTTGCGCTCATGCAGCTGCTGCGCGCATTCGATCGTAAACCAAAAAGCGGTCCCCTGCGTGAGCGCAGCGCGTTTGTGGACCCGACGGCGGCGATTGGAAACGACGTGTACATCGGACCGCACGTAACGATCGGCGCACGAGCGCGAATCGGCGACCGCTGCGTTATCGAAGCGGGCGCGTACGTCGGCGAGGACGCGGAGATCGGCGAAGACTCGCGCCTGTATCCGCAGGTGCGTATCATGGACGCGTGCGTGGCGGGCAAGCGCGTCATCCTGCATCCCGGCGCGACGATCGGCAGCGAAGGATTCGGGTACGTCTTCTTGGAGGGGCGTTTCGAACGCATTCCGCAAGTAGGGAACGTCGTTCTGGGCGACGACGTGGAGATTGGTGCAAACACGTGCGTCGATCGCGCGCAAACCGGAAGCACGCAGATCGGTGACGGCAGCAAGATCGATAACTTGTGTCAAATCGGCCACAACTGCCGAATCGGGCGTCACTCGGCGATAGCGGCGCTCGCGGGACTCGCGGGCAGCACCAACATCGGCGACTTTTGCCTCATCGGCGGACAAGCCGGTTTCAAAGGCCATATCACGATCGGCTCGCGCGCGAAGATCGGCGCGGCTGCACGCGTCTGGGGCGACGTTCCCGATGATGCGTTCGTTAGCGGCACCCCTGCGCGGCCGCATCAGGAAGACCTGCGGCGAGAGGTCATGGTTCGCAACCTGCCTAAGCTGGTTGCCCGTGTCGACGCCCTCGAAAAAAAGCACGAGTAACCTGCGGGCGTCCTCTTCGTCGGAATAATGGAATATCAAACGACGTTGCGGGATCGCTTGACCGTCGAAGGCGTAGGCCTGCACACCGGCGCACCTTGCCGCATCGACGTCCACCCCGCACCACCGAACACCGGCCTGCGTTTCATCACGCGCGGAATCGAAATTCCCGCGCTTGCCGAGTACGTCGTCGAAACGGCGCGCGCAACGGTGATCGGCAAGGACGGCGTGTCGATCTCTACGATCGAGCATTTGCTGGCTGCGCTCTTCGGCAGCGGCATTGCGAACGCGGACATCCATGTGGACGGCCCCGAGATACCCGTTGCGGACGGAAGCGCGAAGTTGTTTGTGGAGGCGATAAAGTCGACGGGCATCGCCGCGCAAAGCGAAGTGCGCGAACGCTTCGTGCCCGTTTCCCCTGAATTCGTGCGCGACGGCGATCGAACCGTGATCGTTCTTCCGTCCTCGCATCTGCGCGTACGTTTCGTTGCCGATTTCGCATCGCCGATCGGCACCCAATATTTCGACGGCGCGATCGATCCGGATATGTTCGAACGCGAAATCGCGTCGGCGCGTACCTTCGGCTATTTGCACGAAGTTGAAGCGCTGCGGGCGCGCGGCCTGGCTCGCGGCGGGACGCTCGAAAATGCCCTGGTCTTTGCGCCGGACGGGCCGATGCAGGAGATGCGTTGGGAGAACGAGCCGGTGCGCCACAAGGTGCTGGACCTGCTCGGCGATTTTGCGCTGCTTGGCGCTTGGCCGCAGTGTGAAATCATCGCGGTAAAAAGCGGGCATAAGCTGCACTGCATCGCGACGACGCATCTGCGCCGGCGCATGCGGACCAAACTTCCTTCGGCGAAAGTTCAATAGAGTTGGCAGAGTTAGACATCCGGCAGATCATGGAGATCTTGCCGCACCGCTACCCGCTTTTGCTCGTCGATCGCATTACGTATTTGGAGCCGGGCGTGCGCGCCGTCGGATACAAAAACATCACCGCGACCGAGCCGGTCTTTACCGGGCATTTTCCGGGAAATCCCCTGCTTCCGGGCGTGTACATGATCGAAGCGCTCGCGCAGCTGGGCGGATGCGTCGTGCTGGAACCCGGCGAGTTCTCGCGCAAAACACCCTATCTGGCGGGCATCGATGGTGCGAAATTTCGCCGCCCGGTGGTGCCGGGCGATCGCTTTACGATGGAGGTGACGCTCACCAAGCACAAACGCAACATCGGCTGGGTGCACGCCGAAGGCAAAGTCGACGATCAATTCGTCGTTTCGGCGGAGCTGATGTTCTCGATTGCGAGCGCGCCGCAGCTGTTCGGCTTCGACGCCACGGTTTTACATGCTTGATGAGTGAACGGGATATTGCGGCGCCCCCTTTGGTGGGGGGCGCGCAGGTCGGACCGGAGCGCCTTTTCAAATGATTCATCCTACGGCGATCGTTCATCCGAATGCGAAGCTGGATCGCGGCGTTGAAATCGGGCCGTACTGCGTCGTCGGTGAGAACGTTTCCATCGGCCGCGGCACCGTTCTGCAGGCGCACGTCGTGGTAAACGGCTGGACGAGCATCGGCGAAGACTGTCAAATCTATCCGTTCGCGACCATCGGTGCGGCATCGCAGGATAAGAAGTACACCGGAGAGCGCGCCTATACGCGCATCGGCAACCGCACGATCATCCGCGAGTACGTCAGCGTGCAGCGCGCGACCGGTGAAGACCAAGTCACCGCCGTGGGCGACGACTGCCTGCTGCTCGCATACGTGCACATCGCGCATAATTGCATCCTTGGCAACGGCGTGACGATGAGCAATCTCGCGCAGCTGGCAGGCCATTGCGTCATCGAAGACTGTGCGTCGATTGCCGGCATGGCGGGCTTGCACCAATTCGTGCGCGTCGGGCGTTATGCGTTCATCGGCGGCGATTCCAAAGTGACGCGCGACGTGCCGCCATTTTTCCTCGTTGAAGGAAATCCGGCGACGCCGTACGGGCTGAACAGCGTGGGACTGCGGCGCGCCAACTTCAGTGAAGAAGAGCGCGCGGAGATCAAAAAGCTCTATAAAATGCTCAACGGCTCGAAAATGAAGCTTGCCGAAGCGATCGACACGATGCGTGAAGAGGTGAGCACGGAGTCCGGACGCCACATGCTCGAGTTCTTGGAAGGCGAATCTCAGCGCGGCATTTTGCTGAAGTAGCGGATGCGCTACTTTTTTTCCAGCGGTGAAGCTTCGGGAGAACTGGCCGCTGTCGTGCTGGCAGATGCGATACGCCGCGTCGATCCGCATGCGCAATTCGAGGGCATCGGCGCCGAGCGTATGCGCAAAAACGGATTTACGCTCTGGCGCGATCACGCAGGGTGGGCGAGCATGGGTCCGATCGCGGCGATTCCGCGCATCCCGAAGTTGCTTGTTACCATGCTGATTACTGCGGGTCACATCATGCGCAGCAAACCGGACCTGGTCGTGCTCGTCGATTTCGGCGCGTTCAACGTACGTCTGGCGAAGCGGTTGCGCGCAATCGGCTACACCGGTCCGATTCTGGACGTATTCCCGCCCGCGACGTGGCTCGATCGAAAACGCACCGCGCGTATCGTTGCCGCGGCGGCGATGCCGCTGACCGCGTTCGCGCATCAGCGCGACTTCTATCGTTCGCTTGGATTGCCGGTTGCGTATTTCGGTCATCCGCTCGCCTCGCAGTACGTCATGCGAGAGGAGCGCACCGCGCCGCCGGACGACGCCGGCACGATCGCCATCCTTCCGGGAAGCCGCGGCACGGAACTGCGCTATCACGTACCGGCGCTGCTCGCCGCATACCGCGAGTTAAAAATACGCCGCCCGCAGCTGCGTGCGATCGTCGGAGCGGCTGACGAACGCAGCGAGCAGCGCATACGCGGGTACGCATCACGCGCGGGAGTCACTGATTTGCGCTACGTGCGCGGCACGCGCGATGCGATAGCGCAAGCCGATGCTGCGTGGGTCGCCTCCGGCACCGCAGTTCTCGAGTGCGCGCTCTCGGGCGTTCCGGCCGTTGCGTTGTACATCATCGCACCGTCGCTGGTCAAACATGCGCGCCGCGTGTATTCCGGCCGGTTCGTAACCATTCCGAACCTCGTATTGCAGCGCGAGGTCGTTCCCGAACTCTTGCAAGAAGCCGCGACGCCCGCTGCGTTGGCAAACGCGATGGAAGGCGTGCTGCGCGATCCGCACGCGCAGTACGCGGAATTTTCGAACCTGCGCGAAGCGCTCGGCCCGCCCGATGCGCTGGAGCGCTGCGCGGCCTACGCGGTGCAGCTCGCGAAGGGCGCATAAACGTGCTCGTCTATCACACGTCGGACCTTCACAATCATGGCGGTATCGCAGATCGTCTGCGCGCGCTGCGCGAACGCGATCCGGGACTGCTGTTCGACTGCGGCGATTCGCTTCGCGGCAGTCAAACCGTCTATCACCGCCGCGAGCCGATCATGGCCGAAATCGATCGCGCCGGCTACGACGCGCAAGCGATGGGTAACCGCGAGTTTCATTATTTGTTCCGATGCGTTCGCGGGCGCACCGCGCAGATGCGGCACCCAATCGTCTGCAGCAATCTCGTTGACACGAAGAACCGGCAGCTGCCGTTTTTGCGCCGGCATACAATCGAGTATGCTGCAGCCGGCTCGGATCGCGCTATCCCCGTGCATTTATTGGGTTTGCTGATCATGCAGTATCCGATCGGCAGTCCGTGGGAGCGCGTCTTCGGCTGGCGGTTTTTGGATCCGATCGAGGTCGTGCGTGAAGCGGCGCGCCGTCTGCCGCCGAACGAACCGCTCGTCGTGCTCTCGCATTTGGGTCTTTCGTTCGATCGCAAGCTCGCGGAGGCGGTGCCGCGCATCGATCTGCTGCTCGGCGGTCACAGCCATGATACGCTTGCGCAGCCTGCCGTCGTGCGCGGGGTGCCGATCGTCCATGCCGGTCCGTACGGCGAATACGTCTCGCGGACAAACCTGCAATACGACGGCGAGCGCTGGCGCATGCAAAACTCTGCGCTCGTACCGCTGCTTCACACGAGTTCGCCATGACGCCGGCGCGCAGAGTGCTGTTCGTTTCCAACGGACATGGGGAAGTCGCGATCGCGCAGCGGATCGCGCATGAGATGCCGCCGGACTTTGCGAGCGATCATCTAGCGCTCGTGGGCGGGCCGTTGCGCGAGGGATCCGGGGCGCCGATGCGCGAGGTCGGCCCGCGCCGCAGCATGCCCAGCGGCGGCCTCATCGCGATGGGCAATGTGCGCAACATTCTGCGGGACGTTGCCGCGGGGCTGGCCGGTCATACGCTCGCGCAGCTGCGTTTTCTGCACAGCGTCGGCCGAACGTATTGCGCTGCCGTGGCGGTAGGGGATGTATTCGCGCTGCTGATGGCGCTGCGCGCTCGCGCGCATGCGACAATGTACGTCGGAACGGCGAAAAGCGTTTTCGTCGCTGGGTATGGGCCGCTTGAGGAGCGCATCATTCGCCAGGCGCACGCGGTGTTCGTTCGCGACATGCCGACGGCGCAGCGTTTGCAAGCGCACGGCATCGATGCGCGGGCTGCGAACGTCATCGTTGATCTGTACTTGGACGATCCCGCTTCCAATCCCGACGTGAGGTTCGATCCGCTGATTGCAATCTTTCCGGGGAGCCGCGAGGCGGCATATTCGGATGCCGTTCTGCTTTGCCGCGTCTTGCGCGAACTCGCGCGCCGGCGTGCCCAGCTCGGCGCGCTGCTTTCGATCGCGCCCAGCGTGGACGCCGCCCGCATGGCGGCGCATTGCGCGCGAGACGGCTGGACGGTCCGGCATCGCGACGATACGGAAGCACCGTTTTCTTTATATGACAGTGACCGGGAAATGGTGCGTGCTTGGCGCGGTTCAATTTCGGCGATGCTGCCCGGCGCTGCGATGGTGCTCGGACAAGCCGGTACCGCGAACGAAGCCGCCGCGGCGGCGGGTCTTCCCGTCGTTGCGCTCGAGCAGCCGCGCGCGCACGCGTGGTACCGCAAGCGTCAGATTGGCCTGTTGGGCGATGCGCTTATGCTTGCGAGCTCCGATGCGCAACGAGCGGCGCGCGAGATTATGGATTTGCTGGACGACGATGCGCGTCGCGCACGTATGGGCGCAACCGGGCGCGAACGGATGGGCCCGAGCGGCGGCGCCAAAGCGATCGCCGGTGAAGTGGTGAGCTTATGCAGCTAAACAAGCTGATGCCGCTTGCGCTTGCGATTCCGTATGTCGTGCTGCCGCTTTTTCCGGCGTTTATTGCGCTCACGGCGGTGACCATTCCCGGCGTTTCGCTCATTCCGCGCGCGGTTACGATCGCACTGCTCGCACTGATGGCACTGCTCGCACTGTACGCGATAACGATGCTGCTGCGCGAACCGGTAAAGCGGCCGCCGACGATGAGGCCGCTCTTAGGTTGGCTCGCCGCGATGTTTCTAGCGGGCGTTCTCGGTTTCGATCCGCGCGCCGGCATGCTCTTCATCGGCATTTTCGGGCTCGGAATGCTGTGGCATTTTACGCTGCTGCGGTATTACGCGCAGCCGGGCGTGAGCCGTGCGATGTTTTGGAGCTACGTCGTCTCCGGCGGTCTGGCGTCGCTGGCTGCAATCGCGATGGTCGTCACGCGGCTGCCGGCAAACCAGTACGCGATTGGGCACGGACGCGCGATCGGCACCTTCATATTGCCCGGCGAACTGGCGGGATATTTGATCGTTTTCCTTCCGATCGCGTTCGTTCTTGCACGCAGTGCGAACGATCGCGCGCTCCGAATCGCGGCCTCCATAGCGCTGGGAGCAGGCGCAGTCGCATTTCTGCTGACGTTCTCGCGCGCAGGCTGGATGGGACTTGCCGCCGCGATCGCCTTCTACGCATTTGCGAGCGGTACGGTGCGCCGCCGTTACGCGCCGCTCATTCTGCTTGCAGGGCTTGCGGCCGTTCTGGTTGTGTTCAACGTGCGGCACAATCCCGCGGAAAATTTCACGCGTCTGTCGATCTGGCAAGCGGGAATCGAAATCGCCCGGCGCTATCCGCTCACGGGCGTGGGCCCGTTCGATTTCGCGCGCATCTATCCGCTCGTGCGGTTGCCCGACGGCGATGCACAGGCGTTTCACGCGCACAGCTTCTTGCTGACGATCTTCGCGGAAACGGGAATCGTCGGCGTGCTGGCCGTTCTTTGGGCATGGTGGCGTTTCGGCGATGCACTGCGCGAACGGCTTGCGACCGCGCCGCGCGCGCACGCGGCCATCGCATTGGCCGTCGCGGCGGGACTCGTAGGGACATGGGTGCAAGGCCTTATCGACACCGTCAGCGTGGTGATCTTCGGATTATGGCTGCCGTCGATGGCGCTCGCGCTCGCGACCGCGGCCCACGGATTAGGAGAACTCGGATGAGACGAATCTGGATCGCCGGCGCAGCGGCGTTGTGCCTGGCGGCGTGCAATCCGCAGCCGCAGCATGCCGCGAACGCGACACCGACGCCGGCAGCCACGCCCAGCCGCATGCCCGCGCTGAAGATTACGGGTAAAGGCACGGCAAAGCATCCGGTCGTCATTACGGGTCAGTCGGGGAACCGCAAGTTGTACGAACTCGTTACGCACTCGTACAGCAGCAGCTCGGCGCAAAATATCGCCCAAGGAACGTTCCAGCAACCGACGGTAACCTTTTACGACAAGGACGGTACGAAGCTGACGGCGCAGTCGCCGACGGCATCGCTTCAAGGAGGCAAGCACGTCGTTCTCTCGGGCGGCGTGCACGCCAAGACGAGCACCGGATTGACCCTTACGTGCGACCGTCTCACGTACGACCAGAATTCCGGAATGCTGCACGGTGAAGGGAACGTACGCGTTACGGGCACCCAAGGCGGACAGCAGCAAGTCCTTACCGGCAACAGCTTTACTTCGGACGTGAAACTCACGCGGATGGTGATGAAATAGCGTGCCACATATTTCCGGCGGCGCCCTCGGGGAGAGTACACAGTGAATTCATCTTCAGGCGCCATGAGTAACGGTGGCCCCACGAAGTGGGCGGCGCGGAGCGTGGAGCGGAGCGCCAGTCCAACCGAGATTAAAATGCGCGGCCTGGTCAAACGCTACGGAGAACGAACCGTCGTCAACGGCGTAAATGCGGAGGTGCGCACCGGCGAAATCGTCGGCTTGCTCGGGCCAAACGGCGCCGGCAAAACGACGACGTTTTACATGGTCGTCGGTTTGGTCAAGCCCGACGCCGGAACGGTGCTCATCGACATCGGTCCCGATGAAATCGATTTGAGCGATGCGCCGATGTACATGCGCTCGCGCCGCGGCATTGGATATCTGGCACAAGAGAATTCGATTTTTCGCAAACTCTCGGTCGGCGACAACATCCGGCTCATCTGGGAGATGCACGGCATTCCCCGCGACGAGCAGGAGAAGCGCCTCGCGCCGCTGCTCGAAGAATTCGGCCTGCTCAAATTCATCAACGCGCGCGGCGACAGTCTTTCCGGCGGCGAACGGCGGCGCGTTGAAATCGCCCGCGCCATTGCAACCGAACCGGCGTTTCTCTTACTCGATGAGCCCTTTACCGGAATCGACCCGATTGCGGTTGCGGATATTCAATCGATGATCCGCCAGCTGCGCGATCGCGGCCTGGGCGTGCTCATCACCGATCACCAAGTTCGCGAAACCCTCGCGATCGTCGATCGCGCCTACATTTTGAACAACGGCAAGATCGAAGTTTCCGGCACCGCGCACGACGTCTTGGAGAGTCCGATCGCGCGGCAATTCTACTTAGGCGAAGGATTCCGCCTTTGACGCTTCCGCGCATCACGATCTTAGACCGCTACATGCTCAGCGAGCTGGCGGGGCCGTTTCTTTTCGGCCTTTCCGCCTTCACTTTGATCTTTGCGGCCACGCAGATCATCAACATCGGGCGCGTCGTTTCGGAAACGCACGCGCCGCTGTGGGCCGCGGTCGAAGCGTTTCTGTGGGGGTTGCCGCCGATTATCGTGCTCGCCATTCCGATGGCAATGCTGCTCGGCACGCTGCTTGCGATTCAGCGCTTGAGCGGCGAGAGCGAAATCACGGCGATGAAAGCGGGCGGCGTTACGTTCCTGCGGATCATGGCGCCGCTGCTTATCGCGGGCGTCGTAGCGTCATTTGTGACGCTTGCGCTGCAAGAACGCGTGGTGCCGTTCGCGCGCGAGCAATCCAACATTATCGAAAACACGATCATCAGTAAGACGAGCGCCTTTGCGACGAATCTCAACGTTTCGGCGCCGCTTCCCGGAGGTGGAAGCCAAACGACCTTCGCGCGCGCATGCGCGCAAAATTGCCAAGCGCTGCTCGGCGTAACGCTCGTGCAATACGATCGCGCCGGCGCGCCGACGCAAATCGTCTTTGCCGATCGCGCCGTTTTTGCAGCGGATGAATGGACGCTCGACAACGCAAAAATCTATCGCTTTCAGTCCGGCGGCCAGACGGTGACGGCGGCGGACACGCCGACTCTGCAGGTTGCGCTTGGAGAGAAGCCAACCGATATCGTAAAGCGCGCGGCGAACAACAACCCGGAGGACATGAACCGCAAACAGATCGCGGATATTATCCACAGCGGTCAACTTTCGGCGAACGATCTCAAGAAATACACGATGGTGTATCAAGAGAAGCTCGCCCGGCCATTTGCGTGTTTTGTGTTCACGCTCATTGCCGTGCCGTACGGTATTCGCGCTATTCGGGGCGGCGGCGGCACGAGCTTGGGTTTTGGGCTCGCCGTACTCATCGTCTTCATCTATTACATCGTCGCGACGTTCTTCTCGTACATCGGCGAGGCGTTCTTGCAGATTGCGGCCCTTGCCGCATGGATGCCGAACATCATTTTCACCGTTATCGGCGCGCGGCGGCTGTACCGCGCAGCGCAGGTATAGGCCGCCACATGCATTTTCTGAGCCTGCTGCGCGGCGTCGGCCTCATTCTCTTCATCGTCGTGCTTGCGGGCGTCATCGCGTATATCGGCGACCGCGTCGGACATCAAATCGGCCGCAAGCGTTTGACGCTCTTCAACATCCGGCCGCGTTACACGTCCACCATCATCGCCGTCGGCACCGGCATGCTCATTGCGCTCGTGATTACGCTCGTCGCAATTTTTGCCTCGAATCAAGTGCAGACTGCGTTCTTCCGTCTGAGCGAGATCAACGCGGAGATCGCCAAAGCTCAGGCGCGCGCGAACGAGCTCGAACAGAAAGTCACCAGTGCGCAAGTGTGCGTGCAGCTCAATTCGCTGATGGGTGGTTCGGTGGGCGTGATCCCGCGCAACTCTCCTGCGGGTCTGCGCAACGATATCGTCCGCAACTTCTACAATCAAACCGTCGGGAATCTCAATCGCGAATATACCGGTCCGCCCTGTAATCTGAAGAAATTTTCGCCGCCGTCCAATGTTGACAAATTGCTGGGTTCCCTGGCCGACCGTCCCGAAATGGACGCATGGACCGCCCAGAGCGACGTGCTGCTGGTCGTGACGGCGGATCAGAATCTGTACTACAACGATCCAATCCATTTCGCGATCACGCCCGTCGCGGATCGCCTTGTCGTGCCCGGGGGAGCACCGATTGCAACGCTCGGCCCGATCCCCGGGGGAAAGAACGCGAGCGCCGGCGTCGCTTTGGCGGAGCTGCTCAACGGCGCCGTGCCGCGCGAAGCGTACCGTCGCGGCATGCCGCCTCACTTCGCCGGCAACGTCACCCTGGCGCGCACGTATCCCTCGCCGAAGGACATGCAGCGGATGCTGAGCGGGAAGGGCAACTACGTGATGGCCGCCTTCGCGGCGACCGACATTTATCCGCACACGTTCGGCGTGCCCGTCGTGGTGACGCTGCAGAAGCTGCCGTCGTGACCGTCTTAGGAGTCGATCCCGGAACGCGCAAAGTGGGCTGGGCGCTCGCGCAAGACGAGCAGTCCGCTGCGATCGCCCTCGGCATCGAACCGCTGGAGACGCTGATCGAGCGTCTCCAGCCCCTGCTGGAGGCCCATCCGATCCGGGCGGTGGCCCTCGGCGCCGGCACGAACGCGGGCGCCATCGAGCAGCGGCTCCGGGTTTTGGGCGTCCCGGTGCACCTGATCGACGAGACCAACACAACCTATCGAGCCCGGGCGCTGTACTTCGCGGACAATCCGCCGCGGGGGTGGCGGAAGTGGATCCCGCTGGGGCTGCAGTTACCGCCTCGGCCCATCGACGACTACGCCGCATTGCTCATCGCGCGGCGTCTTATCGGCCTGGGTAATTAATAGCCCTGTGCCGTCTTGAAACGGCCCCCAATTTAGCCGATAGTAGAGGATGCCCCCCATCTTCAGGGTACGGAGGTTGTATGGGCCGCTTTGCTCGCGTCGCCGCTTCGGCAGTGCTCGTAGCACTGTCTGTTTGCGCGCAAGCGAGCGCAGCGTATCCGGTTCGTCTGGGCGACGGCATCGCGCGTCTCGAACCGGCGCGGATGTTCAATCCGAATTCCGACACCCTCTTCGCCGCACTCAACGCTCCGCCGCGGTTCATGTCGCCGATCGACATCGGCCTGTTCAACATCAGCACGCCGGTCGACGTTGCGTTGCGCGATGACGACGGGCAGGCGTTTGCGCCGCACGGCGTAGGCGTTGCAAGCGTCAACCTTTCCATTCGTCAAGTTCGCGCCGCGTATACGCCGGCGCGCGCGTTCGACGCGCCGGCACCGCACCTGGCCGATCCGCAGCTGAACGTCCCTGCGCCGCAGCCGCCAGCCGCGTACGGCGCCGTTGCGGTACGCACTGCGCCGCCCGCCATGAACCCAGCGCCGGTCGCGCCCGCGAGGTTCGGGAGTTACACGCCGTATACGCCGTCGGTGCAGCAAGTTGCAACCAGCGTTGCGGTGCCGGCCCGCGTGGGCAACGTACATTTCGAAACGGCGTTCCACGCCATGCAAGTTTGCGGAACTACCGACGAAGGCGCTGCGTGCGCCTCGGCCAGCGAAGCGCAAGCCGATGCGCAGAGCTTTACTGCCGGGACGAGCTTTAACGTTCGAACGGGGAACAGCGCCGTCAATCTCGGCCTTTCAAGCAGCATCGAGCACGTCAACAACGCGACGAACAATGCGGCGGCGGGCATGTTCCCGTACGTGCCGCTCGATCCCGATGCCCAGGCCGGGTTGCAATACTTTGGTTTGACCGACGTCGTCTCCCAAAGCGTCGGTGCGCAGCTCGCGGTACCGGTGTCGAAACGCCTGACGGTGGGCCTGCAGTACGATCGTTCGCACTTGCAAGGCGATTACGGCAACACGCTTCTGCCGGGATTTGACGCAACGAAGGATACGTATTTCGGCAATCTCACCTATCAGCTGCCCAACTCGAGCGCCATCACGTTCTCGGCGCGGCAATACCGCTTCCAAGATACGTTCGCGCCGAACTTCAATCTCACGCAGACTCGCGCCGACCTGAATTTCACGGTGAAATTCTGATCGAACCCGCCCGCCGCAGAACGGTTACGGCCGTTCTGGCGGCCGTTGTTTTTGCAATTGCCGCGTGTCTTGCCGTAGTCCAGATTGGCTCCGACGCTATTTTTTCCGGAGCGGCCGATGCACGTTCGCTGCCTGCTATGCTTTCCGTTCGCAGCGGTGTGGCGATTTACCGGACGATTGCGCGCATCGCTCCCGCGCCGTATGTCGACGACATGCTTGCGCGTGCAGCTCTGGCGCGCGGCGATCTGCAATCGGCGCAATCGTATGCGCAGCATCTTCCTGCATCGGGTAATCGCAGCCGTCTTTTGGCGCGGGTTGCGCTTGCACGCGGCGATCGCCGCAGCGCGCAAGCATTGTTCGTGCGTGCGGGCGACGCAGGTGCCGTCGATGCGGAAGTACAGCGCCTTGCAGCGCACGATTTGCCTGCGGCATATGCGCTCGAGATGCAGCTGAAGAATCGCCTGGAACGAAGCGGAACGCATCCCGATGCCGTTGCGGAGGCCTATTGGCGTCTTGGAGTATTGGCTGCGCTTGCCGGCCGCCGTGAAATTGCAATGGCGAACTACCGGCGCGCACTGGATCTTTCGCCGATCTCCGGCAAGTACTTGGTCTCGGCTGGTTTTCAAGCGTACGACTTGCGGCGGATGAACGATGCACGGCAATATTTCGAACGCGCGATTGGCGTCGATCCGCGCAGCGCGGACGCTTATGCCGGCGCCGGCATGACGGCGCTTGCGCTCGGCGATCGCGCGCAGGCGAAGGCGGACGCTGCGCGCAGCCGTGCGTTGGATCCGGCCGCGCACGCGCTCAAGACGCTCGAATCACAATTACGCTAATGCGCGTCGCCATCGACATGCAGCTCGCGCTCGGAACGGCGACGGGTATCGGCGAGTACGCGCGCGGCCTCGCAAATTCGGTGCGTGCGCAAGGCGTGGATGTCGTCGAGCTCAGTGAGCCGGGACTCGACCCGTGGCGTTTTGACCGGCGCGTCGCGTGGGACCAGTTCGTTTTGCCGCGGCGGGCCCGCGAGAGCCGCGCCGACTTGCTGCATTGCGCGTCCGGAACGATGCCGCTTGCTTTGCCGATGCCTACAGTCGTTACCGTGCACGACGTCGCATGGCTAAAAGTGCAGCGGCACACGCGCGCCTACGCTCGCTATTATTTCGGCGCGTTCGCATTGAAGCGGTACAAGGGTGCGCGTGCGATTGCCGTCGATTCGCAGTTTTCACGCGCGCAGCTCTACGACGTGCTTGACGTGCCCGAGGAGCGTGTCCACGTCGTTTATCCGGGAGTGGCGCCCGATTTCTGCGCGCTCACGCGGGCGCCCGCTACCGAACGCGTCATTCTCGTTCCGGGCACGGTGGAGCGGCGAAAGAACCTCGAGGTGCTGATTCACGCACTGCCGCAGATTGACGCCGCGCGCATCGTTTCGGTGGGTCCGTCAACGCCGTACCGCAGCGAGTGCGAACGCGTCGCGGCAGAACTCGGCGTTGGCGACCGGCTACACTTCCGCGGCTACGTGCCGCGCGAAGAGCTGCTCGAGCTCTACGCGCGGTGCGCGCTGGTTGCGGTTCCCTCGAAGTACGAAGGCTTCGGATACCCAGCGGCTCAAGCGCTGTGCGCGGGCGTCCCACTCGTCGTTTCCGATCGGTCTTCTTTGCCGGAAGTCGTCGATGGTAGCGCGCCCGTCGTTAGCGCCGACGATCCGGCGCAATGGCACCAGACCATCGCGCGTATTCTAGCGGATCGCAGCGGCGCAAATGCGCATGCTCAAGCGCAACGCGATCGCGCCATCACGCGCTTTTCATGGTCCAGTTCAGCGTCGAAAATGCGCTCGGTTTACCAGTTCGCTTTGGGAACAGCGGTCGCCGGACGAACCATGTGACGGTCATAAAGCCCTAGTATACCGGCGAGCCGGGAGCACCGGGAGCCACGCTTCCGTCGTCGGGCGCAAACACCAGCCGCAGCGGATAGCTCGAACCGCTGTCTGGAATCGTTTCAATCGTAATGCGCACGAAGCCGCGCGCCGGCACGACATACTGCCGCAGTTTGTACCGTGAAAACGGCGGTACTTGATGCGACTGAATCAGGACGCCGTCGATCAAGAACGTTCCGGTCGCGCGCCCGCCGCGCGGATTTTCGTAAATGGCGATCGCCTGCGGCTGCGTCGTCGGATTCTGCACTTTAATAACGAACGATTGCAGCACGCCGTAATCACCCGCGAGCGCTTGCCCTTGCAGCATGTTGGGCACCGGGATCTGGCCGACGGGCAACTCGAGAAATTCATCGGTGACATTCCAAAGCCGGCTGTCGTGAAACTCCGGAATGGGATAAATGCCGCGCGCGTGCGGATGATCGCCCGACAACAGCTCGGTGCTCGCGAGGGATTCATCCGGCGAACTGCTCGCGTTCTGCGCAAAAAGTGTCAGGTGCACGGTGCTTCCATTGAGAACGCGCAGTTGCAGTAAATTGCAAACGACGTTCTTCGCAGGCAGCGACTGTTCGACCAAATTCAGCGTCCCGTTGCCGGGAATGACGATGACTTGCCCTTCGTTTTGCACCAGATACTGCAGAAAACGATTCGTCGCATCGTGACCCACGAGCATCTCGTTGGGGTCTGGGCCGCCCGCGCCCGTAATAAACTGCACGATCGCCGGCTCGGACGAAAGGTTCTGCGCGCGCAGCACGATGCGGCGATCCGGTTCGCCCGGCGGGTTGTAATGGAAATACAGAAAACGCGAGGGCTGCGCGCGCTTTAGATCCGCCGTGAACAGCACGCCGTTTTCGGTGAGCCGTTCCGGAAAGTCGCTGACCATCAGGGAATCCGGCACGATCTTCGGAGCGGCCATATTTTCAACCCGCACGCGCGTCGATGCATCGACGGTGAAATACTGCTCGCCTTGGATCAGAATCGGAACGGTGAGCGTTGCGATGTCGTCTTGCGCCAGCGGCGTATTGTACGCGATTTCGTCTGCCGATGCGGCGATCTGCGCGCCGGGCCGCGCTTGAACTTGCTGCAGTGCCGCAACGAGCGCTGCGCGCTTCACGAACGCAGGGTTTGCCGGATCGCCGGTGATGCGAACCGATGCCGTCGATGGCACCGTTCCCGCGTAATATGCGACGCGCACCGGCACGGTTGCGGTAAGGCCGCGCTGGTCGGCGATCGTCACCGTTGTCGCTCCGGGCGCCTTGCCTGCCAGCGTCAGCGTTTGCGCGGTTTGATCTACGCCGACGTCAACGATGGCCGGATTTGCCGTGGTAACGGTCATTTGGCCGTAGACTGAACTTACGCGTAGAACTTGCGTTGCCCCGACCGGAACTTGTGCGGCTTGCGGCGTCACAATAATGGGCGGCGGGGTCGGTGACGGTGTAGGGGACGCGCTTGGCGAGGCAATAGGCGCCGGACTGGCGCCCGTGATCGGCGTTGGCAATCCACCGGGCGTGGCGCTTTGCGCGGGTGCCGGGGATGGCGGACCGGTGACCACGGGGACGGGCCGATTAACCTGAGCTCGCCCATGAGCAAAGGACACGAGCAAACACCCGGCCGCAAAGGCCGCGCTCCAAAGTGAAACTGGCTTCACGCGTTAGGCGATTTTGGCTTCTTCGCGACTTACCGCCGAGGCAAGCAACGTTTTATAGCCGACACTTGGAAATAGCACGGTAACCAAGTCTTTTTCGGCGCGCTCGACGGTGCCTTGTCCGAACTTCGGATGATAAACGATGTCCGAGATGCGATACCCCGACGTGCCGGCCGGGACTTCGCCCTGCTTGGACGGCGTCAGCGCCGCCGCTGCGCGCAGGCAATTATCGCACGCGCCGCAGTACATGCGCTCGTAATCTTCGCCGAAGTAATTCAAAATAAAGCGCCGCCGGCATGAATTGGTCTCGGCGTACTGCAGCATCATCGCAAGTTTGCTTTGATCGTAGGATTTTTTCGTTTCGTAACTTGCGAGGTTGAGCACCATGTCGCGGTGCTTGCGCGCGGCCTCGGTCAGGCAGTACTTCGATCGTCCCGCCATCTCGATGAAGCCGCCCTTTTTCAGAAGCGCCAAGATCACTTTGAGTTTGGTCAGCGGCAACTGCAAGATCTTGCGCAGATCCGTCATGGAAACGCCGCCGGCTTGCATACCGAAAATCTCCAGGGTGCCGAAAACTTTCTGAACTTCTTCGATATCCGGATACTTGCCGGTAAGGAAGTAATTTTGCACCCGCGTATCGCTCATGCGATAGATCAGAATGCAGTTTGAGGGCAGTCCGTCGCGTCCCGAACGTCCCGCTTCCTGGGTATATGCTTCCACCGAGCCCGGCAGATCGTAATGGACCACAAAACGGATGTTCGGCTTGTCGATGCCCAGGCCGAACGCGTTGGTGGCGACGACGGCGCGAATCTCTTCGTCCATGAAAAGCTCGTGCACCGACGTGCGGTCTTGTTTTTGCAGCTTCGAATGGTACACCGCTGCCGGAATGTCGAGCTGCTCCTGCAGATACCGCTGGACTTCGAGCGCGTTCTTAATCGTCGCCGTGTAAATGATGCCGGTGCCTTCCAGCTCCTCGTTTTCGAACAGGGACTTGAGGATCTTCAGCTTGTCGGCTTCTTTCTCGGCGCGGCGCACCCCGTAAACCAAGTTCGGGCGATCGAACCCTTTAACGATGGGCTTGACCGACGGAATGCCGAGCTGATGCAGAATGTCTTCGCGCACGGCGGGTGTCGCCGTGGCGGTTAGTGCCAGAACGGTGGGATGATTGAGGCGCTCGATCACGTGCCCGAGCGCCAGGTACGCCGGGCGGAAATCGTGGCCCCACTGACTGATGCAATGGGCTTCGTCCACGACGAAGAGCGGCACGTCGATCGACTGCAGCAGCGACATGAACGTGTCGTCTTCGAGCTTCTCGGGGGTCACGAAAACGATCTTGATGCTTCTGCTGCGAATGCGTTCGAGCGCAGCAATTTCCTGATCTTCCGAAAGCGTGGAATTGAGCGCGACGACGTCGATGATGCCGAGCTCGCGCAGCATGTCGATTTGGTCTTTCATGAGCGCGATCAGCGGACTGACGACCACTGTTGTACCGGGGAGCAGAAGGGCAGGCAGCTGATAGGTCAGGCTTTTGCCCGCGCCGGTCGCCAAGATCGCGAGCGTATCCTGACCAGCGACAACGCGCGAAACGACTTCCTCTTGGCCCGGCTGAAACGACTCGAAACCGAACTTCTCTCGAAGCGCAGCCCGCAAATCCACGAACGCTAAACCTCTTTAAAATGTGCCGCCTGAACGTGCATGCCCGCTCCTTTGTGTAAGAATTTCAAAGAAGCGTGCCCGTTGGATATACCCCTCGGCAGGCGCCCCGAAACACCGAAAAGTACTACCCCGAGTGTCCCTCTATCGTACTTGGCGTCCGAAGACCTTTGCCGACCTCGTCGGACAAGATGCGGTCGTGCGCACCCTCACGAGCGCACTCGAATCCGGCAAGCTCGCCCATGCCTATCTTTTCTCGGGGCCGCGCGGTTCGGGCAAGACCTCTGCTGCAAAGATTTTGGCGCGCTGCATTAACTGCGTGCACGGTCCGACGCCGAATCCGGATAACACGTGCGAGAACTGCCAAGCGATTTTGGCGGGAACGGCGCTGGACGTTCTCGAGATCGACGCAGCCAGCAACCGCGGCATCGATGAAATCCGCGCACTGCGCGATGCGGTGAAGTTCGCACCGTCGGTTATGCGGATGAAAGTCTATATCATCGACGAAGCGCACATGCTCACCAAAGAAGGCGCGAATGCGTTTTTGAAGACGCTGGAAGAGCCGCCTGCGCACGCCGTGTTCATCCTCGCGACCACGGAACCGGAGAAGTTGCCGGTAACGATTCTCTCGCGCTGTCAACGTTACGCGTTCCGCCGCATTGCTATTCCCGTCATGATCGAACGGATGGAGGAGATCGCGAAGGCCGAGGGCATTGCGATCGATCATGCGGCGCTCTCGGCGATCGCGTACCGCGCCGACGGCGGGCTGCGCGACGCACTCACGATGCTCGAACAAGCCGCGGCATTCGCCGACGGCCGGATTACGACCCAAACGATCGATCTTGCCTTCGGTGCGACCGGCCGCAATTACGCCGGCACGCTGCTCGATCGGCTCATCGCCCGCGATGCAAACGGGGTCCTGAAGACGATAGACGAGGCGAGCGATGCCGGCACCGATATGCAGGTGCTCATTCGAAGCCTCATCGCGGAGTTTCGCAATTTGCTGGTCGCGCGAATCGACGGCGAGTTGCTCGCGCGCGATCTGGCGCCCGAAGACGCGGAGCGCGCCGCCGATCGCGGCAAACAGTTTACGCAAGCGCAGATCATTCGCGCGTTACGGCTGCTCACCGAAGCGCTGTCGACGGCGCGTTCGTCCGGGCATCCGCGCTTGGAATTAGAGACCGCATTGCTGCGATACGTGCTCGCGAGCGAAGATCCGACGCTCGATGCCATCTCCGCGCGCGTCAGTGCGTTGGAAGAAGGCATTGCGGTCCGCCCCGCGGTATCGCCGGCTCCGCCCGAACCGGTGAAAGCGGAAGCGCCGAAAATCGCCGCCGAACCACCGCCAAGCGTGCCGGAACCCAAACCGCCTGCGTCGCCCGCCTCAGGTCCCGTCACCATTCAAAAAGTCCGCGCCGCGTGGCAGTCGATTCGCACGAAAATCGAAAGCGAACGCGCACCGTTGCGCGCGCAGCTCTCGCGCGCGGTTCCGGACGCCATCGACGGCAACGCGCTGGTGATCAAATTGCCGAACGCGGTTATGGCCGACATCCTCAAGGACAACGCGAAGATCATCGAGAGCGCGATTGCGCAGGTGCTCGGCACGGAGTTGAAGGCGACCTTCAAAGTCGACGGCGCGGCCACTACGCGCACCAAAGGCGGCAGCGCAGCTCGAACGGCAGCAAGCTTGCAAGACGGAGCAGATCTGCTCGCCGCCGCATCGAACGAAGATCCCGACGAACTGTTTTCTTATCTCAACGAACGGATTAAATAGAACATGAATCAAGCGCAGCTCATGGCGCAGATGCGTAAAATGCAGCAAGAGATGGCCAAGGCGCAGGATGAACTGGCTTCGACCGTCGTCACCGGCGTCGCATCCGGCGAAAGCGTGCAAGTCGAGATGACGTGCGACCATCGCGTGAAGAGCGTAAAAGTGGCAAAAGAAGCCGTCGACCCCGACGACGTCGAGACGTTGGAAGATCTCATTGTCGTAGCGCTCAACGACGCGCTGAAGAAAGTCGAGGAAACGACCCAAAGCCGTATGGGGCGGCTCACCGGCGGGATGAAGATTCCCGGCCTCATGTAAAACGTTAAAACGTGCCGAATCCAAGCTCGCTCGCTGGTCCCGTACAAACGCTCATCAACGAATTCAGCAAACTTCCGACCGTGGGGCCGAAAACGGCAGCACGGCTCGTTTTTTATTTGCTGAACCGGCCGCGCAACGAAGCGCAGGCGCTCGCTGAAGCGATTATCGCGGTGAAAGATCGCGTACGCCTTTGTTCGATCTGTTTTTCGATTACCGAAGAAGATCCGTGCCCGATCTGCAGCGACGAACGCCGAGACTTCAAAACGATCTGCGTCGTCGCCGAAGCCAAAGACATCTACGCGCTCGAACGGACGTCTGCGTACAAAGGCCGTTATCACGTCCTCGGCGGGCTGATATCGCCGATGGACGGCATCGGACCCGCACAGCTGCGCGTGAAGGAACTGGTCGATCGTATCGGCAGCGAACAGCCGCACGAAATCATTATCGCCACGAACCCCAACGCCGAAGGCGAAGCGACGGCGCTCTATCTTTCGCGTTTGCTCACGCCGCTGGGCGTCAGCGTGACGCGTCTTGCGTACGGACTGCCGATCGGCGGCGATCTCGACTACGCCGACGAGGTCACGCTCGCCAAAGCAATCGAAGGCCGCCGGGCGTTGTGATCGCCGCAAAGGCGATCGTTTTCGACCTCGACGGCGTGCTCGCGGATTCAACCGCGCTCGTCGACCGCGCATGGGAAACATGGGCGGCGCGACACGGCGTAGATCCGGATCGAGCCGTTGCTATCGGCCGCGGCCGCCGGGCGATTGAAGCGATCCGCATCCTGGCACCGCACGTGGATCCCAGTGAGGGCGCGATCGAAATGGAGACGCTCGAGGAATTGCAGATAGAGAGCGTCGTTCCAATTCACGGCGCGCCGCAGTTCGTGCAGCGCGCTATCGACGCCGGCACGCCGTGGGCTGTCGCCACGTCCGGCACGCGCCGCATCGCAATGCCGCGTTTGCGGCGCGCATGCATTCCGGAGCCGCCGGTGCTCGTTACAGCCGACGACATTACGCACGGCAAGCCGCATCCGGAGCCGTACGAAAAAGCGGCTGACGCGCTCGGTTTCCCGCCGTGGGAATGCGTCGTCTTCGAAGATGCGCCCGCCGGCATGCTCGCGGCGCGCCGGAGCGGCGCAAAAGTTATCGGAATCGGCGGCGGCAACGAACATACTGCTGCTTATTGTGACGAAGCGGCCTTGGATTTCGAAGACGTCGCTATCGAAGACGGCTCGCCCCCGCACATCCGAGTCGTTGCATCGCATTACCGCTGCCCATGCTGCGCCTGCCACACATTGCTCGGGCGCAAGCCGATCGAAGCGTGCGCGCTCTGCAGATGGAGCGAGAGCGCGCAATACCAGCTCGCGCAAGCGCAGGCAAATGTGGCGGAATACGGCGTCATCTATCGCCCCGCCGACGTGCGCTTCGCACCGGCGCGTCATCCCATTCTCGGACCCCGCGGCGAATATGCAATCGATCGCGTAGCGCTTCGCGACCGCGCCTACCGCGAATTTCATGCTTTTGGGAACGGCAAAGGCGACCGCGTGCACCTCACGGACCGCTTACGGTCACTGCTGGGTACGGTTATAAACGCCGATCGCCTCTACGTCAAAACCTAGTCTTACTGCGCGACGACGACGGTGCGCATTGCGTAGAAGCTATAGTGAAACGCGCAGCCGATAATATAGAACCCCGGCGCGGCGAAATACATCGCCGAGGTTTGTCCGGCATTGAGCGTGCCCGTCGAGAAATGCAGACCGCCGATCGCACTGCCTGCGGCGGACATGGCGGCGCTGCCGTTAAACGATGCAGGATACGAGGCCGACGTCGCGGTCGCGTTGCCCAGGAAGCTGGCGGTGTGCTCTGTGCCGTCCGTGTTTTTGAATACGACCGGATCGCCCGCAGTCACGTGAACGACCTGTGAAACCGTGGAGGATGCACCGTTGAAATATCCGTGTACGGCGCCATAATGCGGATCCGTCGTGGCGGATGTTCCGAACAGATTCACGCCGACGATCTGCACCGGTTCGAAAATCGCCAGCCCGGACGATCCCGTTAAACCGGTATTGCTGCCCGTAATACGCTGCGCCGGCGCGACATTGCCGTTTGCTCCCGCTGCGTAGGTGTCGATTGCGCGTGAAGCGTCCAGAACGATAGCGCGGCCCATAATGCTCGCTCCGGTCGCTGCTGTACGCACGAGGGAAGTCGACGCGCCGATGATAGTGCGAACGGGCGCGACATTTCCATGCGCGCCGGCGGCGTATTCGGTCAGCGACGTCGCGTTGCTTGCGTAGAGAACGCTATGCACGTCGAACGCAAGCCCGTGCGGTTGATTCAGCTTTGTTAGCGTACCGGCGAGCGTGGTCGACGGCGCAACGTTGCCGTGCGCGCTTGCAGCAAAGGAAACGATGCTGTTCGTAGCGGCATTTGCAACGAAGATTTTCCCCGACGCAAACGCCGCGCCCATCGGCGTATGCAATTGCGTGCTCGCACCCGCGATAACGCGGTTTCCGGAAACGCAGCCGGATGCGGAGGATGCGAAAATGGAAACGCTATTTCCCGACGCGTTCGCTACGTAGAGCGTGCCGGCAGCGTCGAGCGCCAGCGCGCTGGGTTTGTTGAGCCCGCCGCACATGATCGTCGTCATCGGAGCGACGTTGCCGCTTGCGCCTGCGCGGAAGATTTCGATCGTATTTGTGGCGTTCGCGGCGTAGATGCGGCCGTTCGGCGCGACGAGCACCGCGAGCGGTCCATGAAGGGCGGTCGCCGAACCGGCGATCTTTGCGGCCGGCGCGACGTTGCCGTTTGCCGATTCCGGGAAGACCGCGATGGAATTGGACTGCGTGTTGGCGATGTAGATCGCCGGTTTTGGCGCGCTCTGGACGTCCGGCGCAAATGCGTTGTCCAAAGAGGTTTCCGGACTTAGGGCGGTTTGCGGAATCGTCGTCGGGTAAGCCGTATGCCCGCACGCTGTAAGAGCAGCGAGCGAACCGGCAGCGGCGCAACGCCCGAAGACCCGCAGCGATAGATGGACGTTCATCTGCAAGGCCCTTTCGTACTCGTAGAACTACTCGCAGCAGATGAAGAAACTCTGAAGGCCGCGGCTGTACATACGGGCGCGCTTTGTGATACAAAGTCACTACGGATGAGCGATCTCGAACGCGCGTTAGCCGACATTGCGGAAGTCCGCCAGCGCCTGGGCCATGTCCAGCGTTTCAAGGGCTATTCCGGCATCGCTGCGATGACGTCCGGTGTCTTTGCGCTGGCCGGCGGCCTCGTACAGGCAGTGCTTGTCCCTACCGTCCAAACGGTGCACCAAGGACACCTGTATTTTGCGCTGTGGCTCGTGTGCTGTACCGCCTCGGTGCTCGTGAACTACGGTGCGATCGCGCACTGGTACGTCAACGACGCCACCGCGCGCGACCGGTGGCAGACCGCGACGGTGGGCCTTTCGATCCTGCCCGCACTGATTCTGGGCGCAACGCTCTCCTTTGCGTTGCTGCGCGCTAATCTGTTCGCGTTCTTGCCGGGCGTCTGGTACGGATGCTACGGCGTCGGTCTGTTCGCGTCGCGCACGATGGTCCCGTGGGCCGTGGTGCCGATCGCCGCCGCCTTTTTAGTTGCGGGCGTCGTCGTGTTTTTCGTTCCACCGGCCGTCGCGCTCAGTTGGTGGGTGCTGCCCCTCGGCTTCGGCATCGGACAGCTCGCCATCGGCTATTCGATCATGCGGGAACGGGCAGTGCGTTATGAGTGAGAAGCCGTTCGCCTATAGCGCGCTCGATCGGGTTTTTCACGAACGCGGCCGTCTTGCCATTTGCAGCGCGCTGGTCGCAAATGCCGACGGCCTTTCGTTCACGCAGTTGCAAGAAGCCTGCGATCTCACGGACGGAAACCTGAACCGTCATTTGCATGCGCTCTCCGAACTCGGAATTGTGGAAACGCGGCGCATCACCGGCAAAGGCCGGCCTCAGACGATCGTGCGCATTACGCGCGAAGGCCGCGATCGGTTTTTGGACTATATCGACGCGCTGGAAGACGTCGTGCGCGAAGTTCAGCGCGCGCGCAAGCGCAAAACGTCGCCGACGCGAACCGTACCCGCTAATTCGACGTCGCAATAAACGCCCATCACGTTGCTGCGCCGCTGCGCGACAAAGAGTAAAACGTCCTCGTCCGGCTCGCCCGTCGCGACATCGTATGTCGTTGTGACGCAGCGCTTGATTGTGTCTCGTACCCGGAGCACGGCGCCGCCGATCTCGATCGTCCGATCCATCAGCTCGGATTCCGAAAAATGAAAGTCATCGGCTGCACGCGCGTAAAAGTTCGGACGCCAGCGCCGCGGATCGAGCGGCACCTGCAGCGACCGTTCGACGTCCGCAATCCAACGGTCGAAAATCAGCGATACCGGCGCATCATCGAAGTAGCGCGTTCCCGGCACCGACTCTACGGCCACGCAGACGCCGCGCTGTGCTGCAAAATCGACGGCCCTGGCGGCATCGTGCGTGGTATGCAGCAAGTTATGTTCTTTGCCGCGATAGGTCTTCCCGAGCCGCGCGTGTCCGGCCTCAACTTTGAGCGCGGCGCTGCGATCGCCGGGCAGTCCGTCCGCTTCCACCCGGCTGCTCTGCAGGGGCTCGGCGGCCAAACTTTTGACGGGATACCGCCAAATCGCATCGAGTTTGCCAAGATCGATCATAGGAATTTTACGCTATAGGACAGGCGCCGTGCCCTCAAGAATGGCGATTCAATGGGTGAAACGTTCGAGCCGGTGCAGCTTCGCCCCTTAGGCATCGGTGAAATTTTCGATCGCGCCGTCACGCTCTACGTGCGGAACTTTCTGCTCTTCGCGATTATCTCGGCGTTCGTCGTCGTGCCGCTCAGCATCGTGAATTACTTTGCGCTCGTACAGCAGATGGGGACTTTCGCGCAAATCCTCGATCAAATCCAACATCCCGCCCGTACGCCGGCGGCGGTGAGTACACCCTTCGGACTCTGGTTTGCCGTTTTAATCCTTATCTCGTTTTTGGTCACGCCGTTTATGTACGTCGCGATGGCGGCAGCGCTCGGACGTATTTATAACGGCGAGCAGACAGACTGGCGCAGCGCATACGGCGTCGCCCTGCGCCATGCCGGTGGCATCGTCCTTACTGCAGTTTGCCAAGCCGCGATACTGCTGATCCTCGCGTTTACCGGAATGTTTGGCCTTGCGCTGGCGTTCGTGGCGGCGTTTGTGCTTGTGCGTTTCGCCGCTCCGCTCGGCGTCGTCATGGTTATCGTCGCGATCCTACTTGCGATCCTCTACTTTATCGCACTGATGCTGTGCTATCTGGCCATTGCACTTTCGTTTGACGCGATCGGCATTGAAGAAACGTCCTTTGTGAGGGCCATCTCGAGCGGGTTTGCGCGTGTTTTTAATCGCAGCGAGCTGGGGAAAGCAACCCTCGTTTGCCTCGCGTTTGCCGCGGTTCAACTGGCTCTGGTTATTATTTCGGCTGTCGTAGGCGGTACGCTGGAAGCGTTTCTGCACCAGCGGGCGCTGCAGGCGATCGTCTCCGGTCTCATTTCCATTCTGACGACCGGCTTCATCGGCGTGCTGCTGGCGGTCTACTACTTCGACGTGCGCGTGCGCCGGGAAGGGTTGGATATGCTTGCAGCCATCGAGCGGCTTCAAGCTCCGACTTGATCTTCGGCGCACATCGTCCGCCGTTCGATCCGCGTGCGCTGGCGCGCACGATTCTGGCGCAGCCCCGCTTTCGAATGCACGTGCAAGCTGCACCGCGTAAGACCTGGTGGGATCTCTTTACGGGATGGCTATCCGATCGCTGGAACCAATTGATCGATGCATTCGCGCATCACGTGCACCTCGGCGCCAACACCGGCATTGCGATGGGAGACATTATCCTCGCGCTGGCGTCGGCCGTCGTGCTTTTCATACTCGTTCGTTTGATCGCCGGCTACGTGCGCGAAGGTCCGCGCGCACAAGGCCTCCCGCTGATTGCGCCGCACGTCGCTGCCGAGGCGCTCTTTGCGAGCAGCTTGCAAGCCGCGGGCGAAGGCGACTACGTCCGGGCCGTTACGTTGCTCTTCCGCGCGTCGCTGGCGTCGCTCGACGTCCGCGGCGTACTCCATGACGAGCCGTGTTTAACAGTCAATGAGTTCCGGCGCGAGGTGCGGCGGAGCGCGCCGAATGCGGCTCTGCCGTTTGATACGCTTGCGCGCATATTCACCGCCGCAATATATGCCGAAGCACCCATGACGCCCGTGCAATGGAACGCCGCGCGGGAGGCGTACGCGCAGCTCACCGCGCGCCCTGCCGATGCCTCGTAAGCGCGCGCTCGATATCGCAATCGCGGCGGGCGCCGTCATCCTGCTTGCGGCGCTCTTCATTATGCGCGCGTCGCTAGAGCGCGGACAAACTTCCGTTCCTTCCACGTACGACACGGGACAGCACGGATATGCGGCGGTATACGCGCTGCTCGCGCGCGAACGCGTCACGGTCGATCGCTTTGAAGAACCGGTTACGCATATCGGCGATTACCGCGGTACGCTCGTCATCGCCGGCGATTACCACTTGTTGATGGCGGCGCCCGGCAAGCGGCAACGCGACGCGCTCGAGACGTGGGTGCGCGGCGGCGGAACGCTCGCGCTGCTGGGGATCGTTCCGTTTTGGATGCGCGATGCGGTCGGCGTGCCGGCGACCACTCGGGTAACGTCGGCAAACGCAGCCTCCGGCTGCGGGCTTGCATTGCGCCGGCTCATGGTCGCGGGGACGTTCGCAGACGGTTTCGGCGGCGGATGTACCGGCGATCGCGCGGTGCTGCTGCGCGCCGGCAATCGCGCCGTAGCGGTTGCCTATCGCCGCGGCAGAGGAACCGTTATTTTTTCGCCCACGACGACCATTCTTGACAACGAGCATCTGGCGCAGCGCGATAACGCGCGATTTGCGTACGCGATTTTGTCGCGCAGCCCGGTGGAGTTCGAAGAGCGCACTTACGGACACGCCGCAGGCAGCGGCTTTTGGCAAGTGCTGCCGCTGCCGATGCGCGTCGCGATAATCATTGCATGCACGGGGCTGCTGGTCGGCATCGCGGGCGCGAATCTGCCGTTTGCGCCGCCGCTCGCGGCGCCCGACGGCGACGAGCGCGACTCGGGCGAGTATATCGCTTCGCTCTCGCGCATGCTGCAGCGCGGCGGCGCGCAGCGCGCAATCGTTCGGCGACTGTGCGGGTTTGTGGAAACCGCGCTGGGCGCGCGTGCACACTTCGACACGCAAGCGCGCGATCTGCTCGAACGCGCGCGGGCTTTACGATCACTCTCCCGGCCGGGATCGCAAGATGTTATCGCGGCCGGGCGGCTATTCGCACGCGTGCGAAAGGACTTTCCATGGTGACAACGTCGGCTTCGGACCTGGCAAAACGCATCGACGATGCGATGCGCGCGATCGTCGTGGGCGGTGAACAAACGACGTTCGGGTTGCTGCTCGCGCTCTTTTCACGCGGTCATGCGCTCATCGAAGGCGTTCCGGGGACGGGGAAAACGCTCGCCGTGCGCGCGCTGGCATCGCTGATTCGCGCCGAGTACCGGCGCGTGCAATTTACGCCCGATTTACTGCCGGCGGACTTAACCGGTACGACGGTGTTCAACCCGCAGACGGCGCAATTTTCTATTCGCCCGGGACCGATCGTCACGAATGTGCTGCTCGCGGATGAAGTGAATCGCACGCCTCCCAAGACGCAATCGGCATTGCTCGAAGCGATGGAGGAGGCGCGCGTTACCATTGACGGCACGCCGCTTGTGCTGCCGCAGCCGTTTTTCGTTTGTGCGACGCAGAATCCAATCGAATACGAGGGGACGTATCCGCTCCCCGAGGCGCAGCTCGATCGCTTTTTCGTAAAGATTGAGTCGACGTATCCACAGCGCGATCAGGAGCTCGAACTGCTCGCACGCGTCGCAAACGGCTTTGATGCGCGGGCGATTGAGCCGGCGACCGTACATGCCGTAACGGAGCCCGCGGAGATCCTCCGCGTGCAGCAAGAAGTGCGGCGCGTACACGTTTCCGCGCCGGTGCAGTATTACGTGCTTGACGTCGTTGCGGCGACGCGCGAGCACCGGCGTCTGGCACTCGGCGCGAGCCCGCGCGCCGCCGTAGCGCTCGTGACTGGCGCACAAGCGGCGGCTGCAATCGACGCGCGCGACTACGCCACGCCGGATGATGTGAAGCTCGTGGCTCCGCTGATTCTGCCGCACCGTCTTATCGTGCAGCCGGAGGCGGAGATCGACGGCGTACGCGCGTCCGGCGTACTGGATGAGATCTTGCATTCGGTTCGCGTACCGCGTGAAAATACTTAAGAACATTGTCGTCCCGGTTTGGCTCGCCCCGCGCGCGTATTGGTGCATCGCCGGCATCGTGCTGCTTTGCGGCAGCGGCGCCGTCGCCGCGCCGCTGTGGTGGACCGGAATTACTGCGGCCGTATTTTTTATCATCGCCGCGATTGCCGATGCGCTCACGGGGCCGCTCGCGCGCGAAGTTCGGCTCACCCGGCTGACGCCGGAACCGTTTGCACTGCGCCGCCCCGCGACGATTGCATACAGCGTTGAAAACGCATCGCGCCGGTTTGTTCGCATAGGCCTAATCGAAGCGCCGTCGCCGCTCCTGCGCTACGACGTTGATGAAGTGCGCGCACTCATTGCGCCTCAGAGCCGGGCTGCGCTGCAACGTCCGGTGACACCCGTTGCGCGCGGATCGGACACGCTCGGCGAGATATTTGTTTCAATGGAAAATCCTATCGGGCTGTTGCGGCGCCGCATGCGGATACCACAGGCAACCGATATTCGCGTGTATCCCGATCTTTCGGCCGTCGAGCGGTACGGCAAGCTTCACGCGCGAAACCGTTTGCTCGAAGCTGGACTTCGGCGCATGCGTTTGCGGGGCGCCGGAACGGAAGCCGAAAGCGTGCGCGAATGGACGCCCGGCGATCCGTTTCGGTCGGTGAATTGGAAAGCGACCGCGCGGCGCGGCAAAATGATGGTTGCGCAATACGAGGTCGAGCGCAGCCAGAACGTCATGATCGTATTGGATGCCGGGCGCCTGATGATGCCGCGCGCCGGCGAGCAACGCAAATTCGACTATGCGGTCACGGCAGCGCTTTCCGTTGCTTCGATTGCATCGCTGGCCAACGACAAAGTCGGCGTCGTGGCGTTTGCGGCGGAGATTTTGCGAGCCTTCGCGCCGCGGCCCAGCGGCCGGTCCGCGGCGCGCATCGCCCAAGAGATTCACGACATCACACCGCGATTCGAAGAGTCCGATTACGATCGCGCGTTTGCGTACGTGCGTACCCACGCGCACAAGCGCAGTCTCGTGATTTTTTTTACGGATATGGTGGATCCCGTCGCGCAGAGTTCGATCCTCGCACAGATTGGAACGCTTACGCGCAGGCATTTGGTCGTTTGCGCGTTCATGAACGATGCCGCAATCGATACGGCACTCTCCATCGATCCGGCGAGCGTATCGGAGGCGTTCGCGGCCGGTGTCGCGCTCGAGCTGCGGGAGGAGCGGCGCGTCGCCGCGGCAACGCTTGCGCGGCTCGGCGCGCGCGTCATCGACGTTCCCGCGCACGAGCTGACCACGGCACTCATCGATCAGTATTTGCAGATCAAACAGCGCGGTCTGCTGTAATTCTCCCGGCGAGGGCAAAATACAGCACGAGCGCCGCGCCGGTCGCGATCCCCACGCCCGCGCGCACCCCGATACCGAACCGCAGCGGCGAAAAGAAGCCCTCAATGATGCCGGCGACGCACAGCATCGCGACGACGCCGCCGATCAGCACGCCGGCGCGGCGTCCGTTACGCGCTATTGCATCGCGTCGCCGCATTCGCCCGGGAAGCAGCACGCCCGCTGCGATGAGCAGCCCTGCGCCGCCGGCAATTTGAATCGCCGTTAATTCGATGAAGCCGTGCGGTGCGACGGTCGCCCAAAAGTCCGGTCCGAATCCGGCTTGCGCGAACAGTGCTGCCAGCGCCCCGAGCATCAACGCGTTGAAGATAATGAGGTACAGCGTGAATGCGCCGAGCGTGACGATGCCGCCTGCGAACGTTAGAATCGCGACGCGGATGTTGTTGCTGATGATCTCCGAAGACATTGCCGCGGACTGCTCCGGAGTGAACGCAAAGTTCGAGTCGTGCAGGCTCTTCGTGATGTGTCCGGGCACAAGCCAGTCCGGTAAAAGCGCGTTTGCATCCGATGGATTGTGAAGCACGATGGCATACGCCACGGCGGCCCACAGAATCGTCAGGGCGATGCACGCGCCGATGAACGGCCACGATCGCCGGAACTCTTGCGGGAAGGTATGCGTAAAAAACTTTGCCATCCGCGCGCGTCCCGATTCAACGGTGGCGCCGTACACGTGAGCGTGCGCGCGAGCGGTCAAACGGTTCAGGTAATGCAGCAGCTTCGCATCGTATGCATGGCCCTGCGCATACGCAAGGTCCGACGTAGCCCAGCGGTACAGCCGTCCAAGCTCGAACAATTCGTCAGCGTCGAGCTCGCGAAGTCCGCGCCGCCCGGTCCGCGCAAGCAGCAGCTCGAGGCGCTCCCATGCCGAACTACGTCGCTTGACGAACGCCCGCTGATCCATGTGCCGAAGTTGGCGGAGCCGTTTAAGCGCTCCTCGAACTCTCGTCGCGTGGACCGCACTTTGAGCGTGAAAACGCCGGAAAGTATTGCCTTCTCCTACGAGCTGGCCGGGCTCGGCAGCCGGTTTTTGGCGGTGGTCCTCGATCTGCTGATTCAAGGATTGATGTTCGGCGCAATTATTTGGGGAGTCGTGCTGGTCGCAGCAGCGTCCCCTGCAACGCATGCTTCGCACGCGCCAACTTCGAAGTTTGCCGAGTCGATCGCAATTGCGTTTATCGTCGCGCTCGTCTTCACGATCTTTTTTGCGTACTTCATCGTTTTCGAAGCGTTTTGGGGTGGACTCACGCCCGGCAAGAAACTCATGGGACTGCGGGTCGTACGTGACGGCGGTTATCCCATCGACTTCACGAGCGCGGCCGTACGCAATCTGATCCGTGTCGGCGAAGCGACGCTCGGGTTTTACGCCATCAGCGCGATCGCATGCATTGCATCGCCGGAAAACAAACGCCTAGGCGATCTGGCCGCCGGCACCATCGTCGTGCGGGACTCGCCTGTTGCGCCGCTGACGGCGCTGCTGGAACGCTCCGAAGAGGCGCCGCGGATCACCATGCTGACGCAGCAAGAGCACGCCGTCATCGATGAGTTCGCCGCGCGGCGAGCCGCACTAGCGCCTGCGGTTCGCGCGCAAATTGCCGCGCGGATCGCAGCGCAGGTCCGTCCGCGCGTTTCCTACGATCTGCAGCAATTAAGCGACGACGAACTGCTGACTAGACTTAGCGCTTCGTGAAGCGGGCGATAAAATCGCGCGCAAACGCCATCGCTTCTTTCTTGGTGTTCTCGTAAATCGACCGGGCTTGACCCGAACTCATATGGCGTCCCTGTTCGTAGTAGAACGTCACGCCCTCACCGACGACGATCGTACCTGCGTATGCAATCGCGCCCTTAATAGCGATGCCCGCAATCGGGATGAAACCTGAAAGTTCACGCGCGAGCGATCGCCAGCCGAAGCCGCCGCCGATAACCGGCAGCAGCTGCCAGAGGCGTTGAACGTCGGGATCTCTGCCGTAGGTTGCCTCGATGTGCAGCAGCAGCATCATCTGAATGCCGGTGATCGCCACCATATCGCCGGCGGAGGCGAAGACGCCCATCACCAGCCCTACAATGGGAATGTGATCCACGACGGCGCTAGCAAGGGCGACGCGCAGGGCGTTGGTCGCGGCATCGCGCGTAAGTTTTGCCGCTACCGCTTCGCGCAGGGCCGGCAGACAGCGGCCCACGGCGATTTCCACGCCCTTGGCGCATTCGACCATATGCGGCAGGACGCGACCGCGCAGCGCCTCGCGCGAAATTGCGCTCACGGTGTATTCCGCAAACATGCCGCGGGCCGGCGGCGTCGCGGGCCCTGAGGGCTGCGCTTCATCGTCGACCGTGATCGCGATGATCGGTAAATTCAGAGCGCGCAGCGGCGCAATCGTCGTGCCCGAGACGTCGCCGCCGCGTCCGAGGAACAGGATCAAACGCGCTTCGCCGGCGATCGTGGGCTGCGTGAGGCCCGGTGCAATGGTTTCCAGGCACGCTGCCGCGCCGAACGGCACGTCTTCGGGGTGTCCGGAAAGCAAGAACGCCCGCATCTCGGCAACCAATGCGAGATCGCCGCACAGGTAGAAGCGGAACGGTTTACGTGTATGCGCGTGAACCGTTTTGACGTCGATGCCCTTGCGAACGAGCCGTAGGATATCGCCGGTTGCCGTTGCCATCGTTGCCGTTATACTCCCGGTGTCGTGCTTTGGCGGCGTTCCACGCCCGGATGCGCTTCTTTGTCAGGATCGTCGGTGTAGTCCAGATACACCAAGCCAAGGAAGATCTCGAGCGCCTGCGCGTGCATGCCTTTCGCATTCGCTACGTCGACGATGCTGCGGTGCGTCTCGTGCGCTTCGCGGATAATATCCTGCGGAGTGCTTTTTACGTCCGCCGCGACGATGGACGCCGCCGTCAGTTCGCCCGGCGTAACGTCGTCGTGCAGCATGTCGATATAACTCAGATCGTCGACGTTCCAGCGTACGTTGATCGCGCGCTGCAGCGTGGCGTAGCGCTGTTGCGAGGTTCCTACGCCAAGCAGCGTGATGCGCGCGGAAAGCTGACGCGAACGCGCCATGTTATACAGCTGTGCGGCTTGCGATGCTGAAACGGCCGCTTGACCCAGGCTTGCCTGCGCCTTTTGCATGTACGGCAGCAGCGCGTTGTAATCCATCTCCGAGATGTCGTTGAAGTAGTTCATCTGCACTTGCTGCAGGCGCTTCACGAACGCATCGAGATCGCCGAGGCCTTGATCGAGCTGCATGGCGGATGCGCGTCCCGCGTCAACTGCGCGGACCATATCGCCGTCCGCTGCCGAAAGTTCGGTCAGCATCTGCGGATACGACGGAAATACCGCAACGGAATCCGACGGAATGGGATTCAGATTGAGCGGCGCTTGCATCTCCGAAAGAATGTCCTCATTCTCTTTGAGCAGTCCGCTCGGCTTATTGGTCTTGGTATCGACCGAACCGACCTGGTCGATTGCGGTGCTGGCGTCGCCGATGGCGCTGTTCACCGAACGCGCCATGCCGGTAAGATCCTTTTCGATCGCCTCCAGGCGCGAATGCGGTTTCACTTCGATGCGGCTGAAGTCCGGCAGCTCGTACCCGATCGTATCGAGGCGCTGCTGGAGCGATTTCAACTGGCTGTGGCCTTCGTCGTGACGCGCGCCGATTTGTGCGACCGCTTGCGTTTGCACGTCTTCCGCCTGCTTCATACGATCGCGCAGCGAAGCAAGGTTGGGGCGCGTGAGATCCACGCGATGCACTTCCATCTCCCGCAGCGCGTTCATGCGCTCCTGTGCGGCAGCGCGCACTTGGGGCGAGCTGCTTTGCGCGAGTTCTCCGAGCGTCTGCCGGCTCTTGTTGGTCAGACCGAGTGCGAGCTGCGCTTGTCCCAGCCCAAGCAGTGCCTGCTGGTTGTTCGGATCGCTCTTGAGAATGTTGTTCAGCTCGATGCTCGCGACGTTGTAACGCGCTTCATCGAGATCGTGGAGAGCTTCAACCAAGTTCTGCTGCGCATTCGTCTTGGTCGGATCGAGTTCCGGATAGCCGAGCAAATGTGAAACGCGGTTGCTGGCGCCGGGGTGGTCCTGGAAATACTTCGTGACAAGGTCGTTATGCTCGCCTTCGAGCGCGCCTAAATGCTGCAGCATCGTTACCATCGCGTGCGGGTCGTAGCCGGCGCGGGACATCAGCAGCAGACCGTAGCGGTCGGCTTGGATTTCGTTTCCGCGTTCCATCTTGGCGAGCGCACCCGCTTGCATCAGATTGCCGAAATTGTAGATGAACGGCGAAAACAGCGACGCCACGCCGAGCAGCAAACTGAGAATCTGCGATTTAGTCTGCATCGTCACGACGTGGCGCCGCTCGATGTGGCCGGTTTCATGGCCGATGACGCCTGCCAGTTCGTCGTCGGATTGCACGAAGTCCAGCAGCCCTTCATTGACGTAGACGTAGCCGCCGAGCGTCGAGAACGCGTTGATGTCGCCCTCGTTGATGATCTTGATGCTGTACGGCACGTCTTTGCGCGCCGTTTCCACCCAGAGTTTGTTCGAAATGCTCTGCACCCATTGGTTGAGCAGCGGGTCCGTTTCGATCACGCTGCTCTCGACGATCTGTTGATCGTAGGAGCGGCCAATCGCAATTTCGGACTGCGTCGACATCGCCATCGCGGGTGACGGGCATATGGCACCCAACAATGACACGATGAGCGCAAACGGTATGATGCGACGAACAAACATGGCGGTTTCAATCCTCTACCCGCCGGCGCGGGCCGATGTTGCAGACTGGGTCAACTCAAGAACGCAGCGTCGTCTTCCTATGTTACCGCATCCCGGGCAGCCCATCCTGAGCGATGTGTACTCTCTGTGGATAAGCACAAGAACTTGTGCAGCGTCTGTGGACGGCAAAGGTAGGACACCCCGGCGCCCGTCGAACGGCCCGCGATGATGGCGGTATTGCGCGGCAAAGGCATGGGCCTCGAGATTGCCCTGGGAGGACGCGATTTCGAGGAAGCCCTTGCCGAGCTGCAAGGCAAGCTCGGCGAGCGTCCCGGCTTTTATACCGGCACGTCCGCCACAGCTGCGCTCGGCGATGCGGTGCTCTCGGAAGAGCAGCTCGTACGCCTGCGCGGCGTCTTGCACGATCACGGAATCGCGCTCGAAGCGCTCTGCGGCGGTCCGGAGATGGAACGCATGGCGGCGGCGTTTGGGTTGCGTTTTCAAATCGCGTACGACGACGGCGGAGAGCTTGCGCGGCGGCGCGCGCTGCGCCCGAAACGCGAGGTTCAGCTTTCGGACGCGGCGCGCTCGCTCGTCGCCGACTTTGCGGGAGCGCGCGCCGACATCGCGGACCGCCGCAAACGCGGTGAAGCGAGCGTACGCCGGGTCGTCTTCAACGACCACGCCAAGCAGCGCGTCGCGCCGGCCCCGCAGGCGCCGGCCGTCCCTTCAACGCTCTACCACACCGGCACGCTCCGCGGCGGACAATCACTCCATCACCTCGGCAACATCGTCGTCGTCGGCGACGTGAATCCCGGCGCGGAGCTCGTTGCCAGCGGCGACATCGTCGTTTTCGGCGCGTTGCGCGGCGTTGCACATGCGGGCGCGCAAGGTGATGCAAAAGCGCGTGTGTTTGCGATCGAACTTTCGCCGACGCAGCTGCGCATCGCAACGTTTATCGCGGCCGATGCGGGAGGTCGCAAACAAACGCCGATACAACCCGAAGCGGCGTGTATCCAAAACGATCGCATCGTGATCTATTCAAGGGAGAATGCACTGCAGTGAGCGCTCGAAAGATCGTGTTTACGTCGGGCAAAGGCGGCGTCGGAAAAACGACGACGACGGTGAACGTCGGTGCGGCGCTTGCCAAACGCCCTTCGCCCAGCTCAGGACAGGCTAATCGCGTCATTTTAGTCGACGCCGATATCGGTCTACGCAATCTCGATCTCGTGCTTGGGCTGGAGAAGCGCATCGTTTTCGATCTGGTCGAGGTCGTCGAAGGCCGCTGTCAGCTGCGTCAAGCGCTCATCAAAGACAAACGCTTCGAATCGCTCTCCATTCTGCCGGCCGCCCAGACGCGCGATAAAGACGCCGTGAGCGAAGAACAGATGGCGAAACTCATGGGCGAGCTCGCGGACATGGCGGATTACGTGCTGATCGATTGTCCCGCGGGCATCGAAGGCGGTTTTCGCAACGCCGTTGCGGGCGCGGGCGAGGCGGTCGTCGTCACCACGCCGGAAGTGAGCGCAATTCGCGATGCCGATCGCGTCATCGGCAAGCTCGCGGAACGTTCGCTGCCGGTGCGCCTCATCGTCAACCGCATTCGTCCGGAAATGGTGCGCAGCGGCGACATGCTTTCCGTCGAGGACGTCTGCGAGATTCTCTCCGCCGAATTGCTCGGCATCGTGCCGGACGACGAAGAAGTCATCGACACGACCAACAAAGGCGAGCCTGTCGTCCTCGACGAGACTGCGCGTCTGCGCGTGATTTACGACAAAATTGCACGCCGGCTCGAAGGCGAGCTGGTGCCGTTTACCAACCTCGAGAACACCGGATTCTTTGGACGCCTCCTTGGGGCGCTGAAAGCAGGGTAAAGCATGCACGTCCTGCGCCAAGATGACAACGAGCCGCAGTCTGATGCCGCGTGGGTGAAGCTCGGCCGCGCCATCGTCATCACCTCGGGCAAGGGTGGTGTCGGCAAGACCACGACGACCGCGAACCTGGGTACGGCACTCGCACGCCGCGGCGCGAGCGTCGCGCTCGTCGACGCCGACGTCGGTTTGCGCAATCTGGACATCGTCATGGGCCTCGAGAGCCGCGTGAAATATCACGTGCTCGACGTTCTCGAGCAGAAAGTTACGCTCGACGAGGCGCTGGTGCGCGACAAACATTCGCCGTCGCTGCATTTGCTCGCGGCCGCGCAAACGCGCGAAAAGGACGAGGTCGACACGCAGCAGATGCTCGACCTGATCCGCACGCTGCGCGAGCGCTTCGATTACGTGCTGATCGACTGTCCGGCCGGCATCGAAATGGGTTTTAGGAACGCCGTCGTCGGCGCGGACGAAGCCATTGTCGTTTGCACGCCGGAAGTTTCGGCGGTTCGTGACGTGGATCGCGTGGTCGGCTTACTCGGCAACAAATTCCAGCCGAAACTGGTCATCAACCGCGTGCGTCCGCAGCTTGTCAAAAAGGGCAAGATGCTATCGGTCGACGACGTCAACTCTATTTTACGGCTGCCGCTGCTCGGCGTTATTGCCGACGAGCCCGACGTCATCGTGTCGACGAACAAAGGCGAACCGCTTGCGCTGCGCAACGACTCGCAGACGGCGGCCGCGTATCATGCCATCGCGGCGCGCGTTGCCGGCGAAGACGTTCCGGCGCCGACCGTCGAGTACAAAGAATCGTTCATGTCCAAGCTCGGAGCGCTGTTCGGAGGTCGACGCTAAAACGATGATCGAGTTTCTCAATCGCCTCTTCGGACGGCAAACCTCCGGCGCGACTGCCAAAGAGCGCCTGCGCCTGGTGCTCATGTCCGATCATCTCTCCCTCGCGCCGGAGATGATCGAGTCGATGAAGCGCGACCTGGTCGATGTCATTTCGCGCTACGTCGAAGTCGATCGTGAGAAGATCGACGTGCACTTCGAAAATCAGGACAACGCGCTGGCCATGCTGGCGAACATTCCGATCACAGGCGTCAACCGCAACGGCGGCTCGGGCTCAAACGGCGACGGAACGCACGCCGACGAGGCGCGCACGGTCGAGGCCTCCGCGTCGCCGCAACCGCAGCACACCGGCACGCGCAAGAAACGCAAACGCCCGGGCGGCGGCGGTCAGGCCTCGGGAGCACCGGCTCCCGCGACGTAAACGTTGCGGCAAGCGCGCCGCTCGCTTGCCAGGGCCCCGTGTCCGAAACAGCCGATAACTAAGGGCAGATGGCCACCCTCGCCCTTCCGTACGAAACGCGGCGTTATCTCCGTAACGTCAACTGGTATCTCATTGCCGCAGCGGCGCTCTTGACGCTTTTCGGCATCATTGCCATTCAGTCGGCAAATTTGCACAGCGGCGACGCAGCATCGGAATATAGAAAACAGATCGTTTACGCGATAATCGGCATCGGCGTGATGTATCTCTTCTCGCGCATCGACTACCGCAATTTTCAGCGATGGGCGCCCTGGCTATACGGCGCGAATTTATTGATTCTCGCATTCGTGCTCAAAGGCGGCCACAACGCGCTCGGCGCACAACGTTGGATCTCTCTGGGCTCGTTCCAGATCCAGCCTTCCGAACCGGCGAAATTGATTCTGGCAATCTTCATCGCGTGGGGATTGTGCAAGTGGCCGTTCCAGCGCATCGAGGATCTCGCGCGTCCGCTGGTTGCGGTCGGCGTGCCTGCGCTGCTCATCGTGAAGCAGCCCGACCTCGGTACGACCCTCGTGCTGCTCGCGATTCTCTCGACGCAGCTTTTTTTCGGCCTCGATAAACTGCAGTATTTCGTCGCGTACGCGGCCGGCGTTATCGCCACCGCCGCATTTACCGTCGGCACGAACTTCATCCTCAAGCCGTTCCAAAAAGCGCGGCTGCTGGTCTTCGTACAACCGAATGCCGATCCGCAGGGCGCCGGATACAATTTGAATCAATCGAAGATCGCCGTCGGCAGCGGCGAGTGGTTCGGACGCGGTTTGCATCACGGTACCCAGACGCAGCTCAATTTCGTGCCCGAGCACTCTCGCGATTTCATCTTTACCGTGGTCGCAGAGGAGCTCGGGTTCCTCGGCGCAATTGCGATGCTGGCGTGTTACGTGATGCTGCTGTACGGCGGCATTCAAGCGATGCTTGCGGCGCGCGACCGTTTCGGCTTTTTGCTAGCGGCCGGAATCGTCGGCATGTTTGCGTTCCACATCATCGTCAATGTCGGCATGACGATCGGCATCATGCCGATCACCGGCATTCCGCTTCCGTTCATGTCGTACGGCGGGTCGGCGATCATCACGAACTTCGCAGCGATCGGCGTGCTGCTGAACATCTACTCGCAAAAAGACCGCGGCATGCTGGGCAACGCCTAGCGCGGCGCTTTCTGAAATATCACGCCGTAGCCCACATCCCTCACGACCGAAAAATCCAGGTGCTCGTCGAGCAGCTTGCGGTGCACCGGCGTGTGGTACATGATGAGGACATGGCCGTCGCATTCCCGTGCAATGCGATCGACGAGTGCGCGCAGCGTCGATTCTCCAAACGGATTATAGAGATAGAGCACCAGGCCGCCGGGCGGAAAACGAAATGCCGAAACGTCTTTGCAGACGATGCGCACGTCTTTGCAAGCAAGATCGGCATGGCGGCGGCGCCAGCGCACCGCGTTGTCGCGGGCGGTTTCGCATAGTGCGCCGGAGACCTCGACGCCCACGACCTGTTTGAACGGTTTCGTGCTCGCCAGCAAAACGACTCTGCCCATGCCCGCGCCCGCGTCGACGAATGTGTAGTCCGAATGCGCGATCGGCAGCGCGGCCAGCATTTCATCGAATTGGGAAAGTGGCGTCGGTTCGTAATGTGTGGCGTCTTCGATCGCGTCGCCGATCGTTTCGGGATCGAGTTCGCCCAGGAAAATCAGCGCTTCCGTCACGACACCGTGCACCGCATCGAACCGCTGCCCGCTGCGCCGCCCCGAAGACTTTCGAATTGAACTCACGTGAAACGTAAGTACAAGGAAGGCGACTGGATACGCGTGCCGCTGGATGCGCACGTCGATGCGCTTGGCGTTATCGCACGCGCGTGCCGATCACGGCTCTTCGGATATTTTTTCGCCGTGCCGTCCGGACACGCACCCGCGCACGAAGAGTTAAAGGCACTGCGCCCTGACGACGCGGCGGCGTGCGCGCTTTTCGGAGGCGCGCCGCTTGAGGAATCGCGCTGGAGCATCGTTGCCACCTCGGTTCCGTTCGACCGCGAGGCGTGGCCTTTCCCGCAGTTCGTCTCACGCGGCGCATTCGGCCGTGTCTGGACGCGGCATACGTACGATCCGGACACGCTCGCGGCGATCGTATCGCATCCGATCGATGAGGCGACAGCGAACGGCGCACCGGATGCGCGGTTTGCAACCGCGTGCGAATTGGAAGACTTGCTTCGCGAGCGCCTGTGTGACGCCGCACGGCGCGAACCGCTTGCCGTGTACGAAGTACGCGCCGGCTTCGATGCGGCAGGCTTGCGGATAATCTCACGCGGCGGACGCGTTCAATTCAGCGAGAAGCTTTCAGCCGCCGAACTGCAGACGATCGCGCAGTACATAGCATCGCATCCTGAAATCGAACTGCGCGTCCACGGTTTTTCTACCACAGCCTTCGACGCGCGGGCGCTCGTGGCGTTTCAGGCACTGCGTTCGCTCATACTCGATGTCAAGCTCTGCGATCATCTCGAAGCGATCGGCGCGCTAACGCATCTGCACCGTCTGCGCATCGGCGCACAGACTCGTGCGCTGCCGCTGGACGTTCTGCCCGCAATGCGCGCGCTGCACGAACTGGAGGTGAGCGGAAAAAACGCGGACGTATCGATGGCCGGACGGTGCTCGTATCTCGAAAGCTTGACATTGATCGATACGCGTGCCGTCGATTTTGCGCACCTCAAATCCGCTCCGCTTCTTCGCGAATTGACGATCGCGCATGTGCCGCAGCCGTTGACGGGACTGGACAGGCTCGTACGCCTTACGCGCTTGGAACTGCGCGATCTAACGATCTTAGAACTTCCGGATCTCTCGCAGAACCGCGCGCTCGAAACGCTCGTGTTGCGAAACGTTCGCGAGCTGCGCGATTTGAGAGCGCTGGCTCGCATCGCGCCGCTGCGCGAACTTGAGATTACGGGCGCGGCGCACCTGAACGTCGACGACTTCAAACCGCTTGCCGGACTGCCGCAACTGCGGCGCGTTCGCGTGGATCTCGGCAGCCGGCGCAAGGCCCGTGAAGTCTATCGCTTGCTTCATCTGGGAACAAAGACATCATGAAATTCTCGGTCATCGACACGAGTCAAGGATCGCAGACCGCGTGGATGACGCTTGCGCCCGGTGAGGGCAGCGGCCCTAAAGAGAACGAGCATGCGCGCAGCGAGCAAGTGCTGTTTTTGGTCGAAGGCGAGCTTCACGCCGAAGTCGGGGACCGCGCGTTCACGATGAAGTCCGGCGATTCGGTCATCGTCGCAAAAGAGGTTCCGCACCGGTTTGAAAATCGCGGGCAGCGGCCGGCCGTGACCTTCAATGTGTACACGCCGCCGGCATACTAAGGCTGCCGGGCAGGTTCGCGTCCGGGACGACGGGAACGAGAGGCGTGACCCGGTAGCGCCCGCGGTAGCTATGGGCGCTCCGGTAAAAAGGTTTTAGACGTTTAAGAGAGCGCCGGAAGCTCGCTAGAGTACCCGCTCGATGGCGATCGCAGGAGCCCTTAGAGGCAACTCGGGGCGGATGCAGGTCGCACTCGCGGAGGAGTTCGACAGCTGACCAAGGCGCCTCAACCTGAAAAGGTTAGGTACTGTTTGTCAACCGAGATTTTGATCTCGAGCGACCCGTGGGAAAACCGGGTTGCCATCATGGAGGACGGAGTCCTCTCGGAAATTTACATCGAGCGCGAAGAAAAGGTCATCGGCTCGATCTACAAAGGAAAAGTCCAAAACGTATTGCCCGGCATGGGCGCAAGCTTCGTCGACATCGGACTTGGCCGTAATGCGTTTCTGTACGTCGACGACATCAACAAAACGCCGCTGAACATCGGCGACGTCGAAATCACGCAAGGCCGGAGCGGCTGGACGATCGCGGAAAAGGTCAACCGCGGCGATGACGTCCTCGTGCAGATCGTCAAGGAACCGCGCGGTCTCAAAGGTGCGCGCATCAGCACGAATATCTCGCTGCCGGGACGCTACCTCATCCTGATGCCAACCGGCAAGTACAGCGGCGTCTCGCGCAAGATCGATTCGGCCGAAGAACGCAACCGCCTCAAAGCGATCATGAAGCGGATTCGTCCGGAAGGCATGGCAACGGTCGTACGAACGGCGGCTGCAGGCGTAAGCGAGGCCGAGCTGATTGCGGATTTAGGGGTGCTCATTCGCATGTGGCACGGCATCCTCGAGTCGTATAAACGCGCTCCATCGCCGTCGCTGCTCCATAAAGACATGAACCTGGTCTATAAAGCGGCGCGCGACTTCATCACCGCGGACGTCGATCGCGTCTTCATCGACAATGAGGACGAGTATCGCAAGGTTTGCACGTTCTTGCAGCTGCTGGGACCGCAGTATCTCGATCGGGTCGAACATTACAATTCGGGCCGTTCGCTCTTCAAAGACTATAAGATCGACGAAGAGCTGCAAAAGCTGATGAAGCCGAAGATCAATCTGCCGTCGGGCGGCTCGATTGTCATTGAAACGACGGAAGCGTTGACCGTTATCGACGTAAACTCCGGGAAATTCACCGGCGGTAAGAACCTTGAAGACACGATCGTGAAGACGAACGTCGAGGCGGCCGCCGAAATCGCGCGGCAAGTGCGACTGCGCGACATCGGCGGCATCGTCGTGTGCGACTTCATCGACATGAACTCCGAGGCGTCGCGCAACAAAGTCATTCAAACGCTCGAAGCCGGACTTCGGCGTGACCGCACGCGAGCGACGATTCAATCGTTCAGCAATCTAGGCTTGCTCGAGTTCACGCGCAAGCGCGTCGGTAAAGATCTCGCTTCACAGCTGCGCGGCAGCTGTCCCACGTGCGCCGGAATGGGCAGCGTCATGTCCGCGCAATCGGTTGCGATCGATGCGCTTCGCAAGATCCGCCTGCATCAGCACGCCGATCATCAGCCGCTCCTTGTCGAAAGCGCGCCCACCGTTGCCGCGCAGCTCGAGTTTTGGTACGAAGACGAGGTCAAAGAACTCGGCGAGGAGATCGGCACGCCGATTCACGTGCGCGTCGATCCGCTCGTGCATCCGGAAAAAGTGCGGCTCCGCAGCGTTGCCGAGATAAAAACCAACGGCGCCATCCGCGTAGGCGACGAGCACGAAGTCGAGCTGCTTCCGGGCCGTTTGCCGAACGTGACGTCGGCGGCCGCCGTGCTCGACGGACGCATCGTCGAGGTCGAAAACGCGGCGAACATGTCGGGACAAACCGCGCGCATCAAAATCATCGACGTCGCGGAAGATTCCGCACTCGCCGAACTTACCACAGCGGCTCCGGCAGAGCGCAAAAAACGCCGTCGCGGACGCGGCGGGCGCAAAGAACTTACGACTGCGGATCAGACGCAGCAGTTGCGCGAACTCGCCGAAGAAGCCGCGAAGTACGCGCAGGCGCGGCCGCCGATCGGCATCACCACCATCACCGAAGAGGAAGAACGCGCCGACAAGGCCGTCGTTGCCGAAGTCAAAGGCGAGCACGCGCCCGCAGCGATCGTCATCGCGCAGGGCGAGGTCCACGAGGGCGAAGGCCGTCATCGCCGGCGCCGCCGCCGTCGCCGCGGACGCGGGGGCCGTGCCGACGAGTTCGTCCAGGCCGCGCAAGCCGGCATTCCGCCCCACAGCGTCGAGGTGCAAGCCGAAGCCGCCGATGTCGAGGAGAGCGAGGAGCACGCGCAGGCGGCGGGCGTTCAGGTCCATGAAGAAGGCGGGCGTCGCCGCCGGCGCCGCCGCCGTCGTCGCCACGGGCGAGGCGGAGGCATCGAGCAAGTGGCCGCAACGCCCGCAGCCGTTCCGGATCGGCACATTTTCCGCGTCGCCACGGACGGCAGCGCCGAGCCGACCGGGCAAACCGCGCCGCGCGAGCCCGTGCGTGCTATCGCGCCTTGGAATCGCAAGGCGCAGCCGCCGGCAGTGGAGCCTCCTCCGCCGCACCTGCGCGCTCCGGAGGAAGGCGCGAAGCCGACTAAGCCCGCGCGCCGTCCGCGCCGCGCCGCTGCGTCCGAGTCGCCGCGCGGCGGTGAACTGGCCGCCGGTGCTCAAACGCCTGCGCTGCCCGCAGCGCAAGCGCCGGCCAAACCGAAACGCACGCGTAAGGCGAGCGCCCAGCCGGCCGCTGCGCTTGCGCCGCAAGCCGCCCCGGCCGAAGCCGCGGCCAAACCGAAACGCGGGCGCAAGAAAGCTGCGGATGCCGAGCCGCAGAGTGCCGAGCCGAAGGTCGAGAAGAAAACGAAATCGACCGGACGCAAGAAGGCGGCCGCGACAACGCGCAAAACCGGCGCGAAAAAGACACCGACGCGCAAGAAAAAGACCTAGCCAAAAAAAACTACCGCGGCGTTGATGCTGCGGTAGTTTTGTCGTGCCTTATTCCCGGCGTTTTTACTGCGAAGAGTTCGGCGTCGATTCGTCGCTGTGGGCGAGCTTATCGTTCAAGAACTGCACCGCGCGCGTGAGCTGCTGATCGCGCACCGGATCGCCGTAGCGCGCGCTCTTGTTCTCGTCGACGACGATATCCGGCGTGATGCCGAGATGATTGATGTCGCGGTTATGCGGCGTCAGATAGCGTGCATCGGTAATTTTGATCGCCGAACCATCGGGAAGCGGCAGAATCTCCTGCACCACCCCTTTGCCGAACGTCTTGGTGCCGATGATCGTGCCGACGCCGCTGTCTTGAATGGCGCCTGAGGTAATCTCGGAAGCCGAGGCGGTGTGGCCGTTGACCAGCACGGCCAGCGGCATCGGCGGAATCGCGGTGTCTTCCGCTTCGTACGTCGTTACGTTCGATGCGCGCGATTCGACCGAAACGATCGGGCCGCTCGCGATGAACTTGGAACTCACGTCGAGCGCGGCTTCGAGATAGCCGCCGCCGTTATCGCGCAAATCCATGATTATTGCGCGAGCGCCCTCTTGCTGCAGGCGATCCAGCGCGCGCGCCAGCTCGGAGCCCGTGTCGCGGCCGAAGACCGTGAGCTCGACGTACCCGATTTTGTTCGGCAGCATTTTTTCGTACACCGAGAGTTCGTGAATCTGCGCGCGCACGATTGACACCGGCTGCGGCAGTTGCTTGCCATCGCGAAGGAGCGTCAATTGCACTTGCGTGCCGGCTTTGCCGCGCAGCTTCGCCGAAGCTTGCTGCAGCGTCAAATTCTTCGTCGATGCACCGTCGATCGCGATAATCGTATCGTCCTGCTGCACCCCAGCCTTATCGGCAGGTCCGTCCGGCACCACGTTGCTCACGTCGATGTACTTCGTGTTGTCGTCGACTTGGATCACGATGCCTGTGCCGGCGAACGATCCGCCGTCCAAGCCTTCGTTGAGCGCCGCGTACTCTTTGGGCGTCAAGAACACCGTGTACTTATCGTGCACGGAGTTGAGCATGCCGGAGATTGCCGCGTACGCGAGCAGATGCGAACTCATTTTGCCGTGTGCCAAGCGCGATGCGACGTCAACCTCGTGGCCCACCGCTTTCGCGGTGCGGGTGGAGTTGCCGTCAGCAAAGATGGGCGGCAGTGGGCCCGTCACTCCGGCGGTGCGCAGTTCGCGTTCCAGCTCGCTGCGCGCGCCCTCGACGATGGACTGCGGGTCGGTTTTCTGATAGAAATCCGCGCGCAGTTTCTCATAGCTGAACTGAATCTCGTTCGCGTCCAGCGGCGAGAGCGTCGAAGCGGCCGGGGAGCCGGCCGAAGGCAGCTGCGCTGCGGCCAAAACGATGGCCGCGGCAACGGCAGAGGCAAAAATCCGGAGTCCTGTGGGCATTGAAGGGCGGTTCATATTTACCTAACGTGTGAGACGGTCCAAGTATGCCTTGGCTGCGATTAATTGTTTGTCACGCGGCGTGTCGATGATGTCCACGTCGGGGCCCTGTGCGACGACGATGTTCGGCGCAATGCCCTTGTGCTGAATGTCCCGGCCGGAGGGGGTGACGTACCGTTCAGTCGTGATCTTCAGCGCTCCACCATTCGGCATCGAGAAGATACCCTGCACCACGCCTTTTCCGAACGTCTTGGTTCCTATGAGCGTAGCGATTTTGTAATCTTGCAGCGCGCCCGACGTGATCTCCGAGGCGCTTGCGGTGTATCCGTTAACCAGTACGACCAGCGGCGTGACGCCGGGGATCGTGTTGCCGGTCGCATATTGAGGATCGCGGTTGCCGTAACGGTCGATCTCGGTGACGATCACGCCTTTGGGGATGAAGAAACTTGAAATATTGACCGCCGCGTCGAGCAACCCGCCGCCGTTGTCGCGCAAATCGAGAATGACGCCTTTCGCGCCGTGAGCTTTACCGTCGACCAGCGCCTTGCGCACTTCATCTGCAGACGTCTCGCCGAAATCCGAGAGGCGGATGTATTCGTATCCATTTTCGATTTTGGCGTGAACGGTCGGCACGTGAATGATTTCACGGGTGATACTATACTGGTGAGAAGCGTGCGACTTGTTATACGGATGCGTTGTGATGTTGACGACGGTGCCTTGGGGGCCGCGGATCATGCGCTCGACTTTGTCCAGCGCGAGGCCGTCAATCGCCGTGCCGTCGATCGTCTCGACAACTTCGTTGCCGCGCATGCCCGACCGCGCTGCGGGAAGCCCTTCGATCGGCTGCAAGATCACTTGGCCGTTCTTCAGTTGATAAATGAAAACGCCGATGCCGCCGAAGTTTCCGCCGTTCAGTTGTTCGTTCAACTGTCGAATTTGATCGGGCGAAAGATACACCGTGTAAGGATCGCGCAGCGAACCCAACATGCCGGCAAGTGCGGCTTGCGTAAGGTTCGTACGTCCGTCCTTTCCTAAATACTGCGCGTAGTGTTCTTGTGCGTATGCAAGCTGGCGGTCGAGCGCGTGTAATTGCTGCGACTGATCGTCGCTCGACTGCGCTGTCGGCAACTCGGGCGAAACGGAAACATGCTTCGCTTTAAAGTAAGCGCGCATGTACGTCAGCAATCCGTCGCGTTCTCCGTCGACGAGCGTCTTCGCCTCGACCGGACGATAGTACACTTTCTCGACTTGACGGAACGCAAGACCGACCAGCTGTTCGTCGATGACCTGCGGCCCGAGGATGTTGCGCAGATCGAGCGAGGCGAGCTTGTCCGCGCCGGTATCGACGCGAGTCGCCGCATCGTGGCGTTCGGCAATGTAGCGCGCACCGTAGAGCGCGCCGCAGAAAGCGGCGACGGCGACTAAAAGCGCTGCGAGCAGGGTCCGGATTCCGGCTGACACGATTACCCCGTTAGTACCCACCTGTGGCCCAGGCGGTTTCGAGATTATGCCAGAGCGCGCTAAATCGTTCCTTAAGAACGTCTAAGACCTTAAACTTGCCCAGTGCGCCCGCGGGGCGCCCAGGCTCGGCGCAGCTCCGCTTGAGGTGGTCTAATGCAAGTAGGCCGCCGGATCCGTTGGCTTACCGTGCAACCGCACCTCGAAGTGCAGATGCGGCCCCGTCGACATGCCCGTCGAGCCGACCGCTCCGATCGGCTGCTCCTTGGCGACCTGCTGCCCCGCGGAGACGAAGATCTGCGAGAGGTGGCCGTACCCCGTGGCCATTCCGCCGCCGTTGTCGATTAGCACATAATTGCCGTAGCCGCCGTACCAGCCCGCCGACAAAACTGTGCCCGCGGCGGCCGCCTTTACTGTGGTGCCCATCGGCGCGGCGATGTCGAGGCCTTGATGAAACTCCATGCCGCCGCCGAACGGATTGTTCCGGTAGCCGAAGGGTGAGGTGATCGTGCCGGTCACGGGCCAAGAAAGGATGCCCGGCGCGGTCTCCGGACCGAGAATTCCGGCGGCGCGGCGCGCTGCCAGGCGCTGGGCTTCCAATTCGGCCTGGCGTTCGCGGATCAGCGCCTCGAGATTCGCTTCTTCGGTGGCCGAGAGGTCTTCGATCTCCGCAACTTCACCGGCGATGTGACGCCGCTGCGCGTCGGCAACCGCGACGAGATTGCGGCGTTCGTCCGCGAGCGTTTGCAGTTGGTTTTGCGCACGCTGCTGCGCTTGCTGTTGGTTTTGCAGCGCGAGCTGGGTCGATTCGAGATCCGTTTGCGCCGAGGACACCTTTTTTTCGGCAGATTTGCGTTCGCGCACGGCGCGCTGATTGGCAGCGATCAGCAGCCGCAAATCCTCCCATCGCTCCACGAAATCGCTGAACGAATGCGACGCAAGCAGTACGCTCATGTAGCCCATGTCTCCGTGTTCGTAGACGTCGACGAGGCGGTGTTTGAGCAGATCGTCGTGCAACTTGAGCGTTTTGCGCGCCGCGTTGAGCTGAATGGTGTTCCACCAGAGTTTGCGCTGCGTACTCCGCTGCTGTGCGGCAAGATCGTCCAGGCGCGCGTTGACTTGTGAAATCGCGGTGTTGGTCGCGTCGAGCTGTTCCTGCAGATTGCCGACGCGCACCGTCGCGGCGTTGAGCTCCGTCCGCTTTTCATGAAGTTTCGCATGAAGCGCTTGCGTTTTGCGGCGCTGCGCTTCAATTCGCGCGTTGATGCTCGACGGCATCGCTGCCGCCGGAACAAGGCTGGACAGCAGCAGCATCGCCGCTGCGGTACGGATCGTGCGATTCACTTGCGTCGTTTATCCTTCACGTAGACAGAGCCGCCGATGGACTTGGCGTACCGTTTAAGCTCCGCGGCCGCCTCGCCGATTTGTGCGTAGTTTTCGAGTTTGCGCTGACCGCTCGAAACGATCGCGATCGAGAGCGACATGATCGGATACCGGTTGAGGGTTCCGCGCCGGTCGCGCGTCTCGATGTATCCTTGGCGCAAGTCCTGTTCGTTGTACAGTTTGCGAATGTCGCGGTCGAATACGTCGATGATTTCGCGCGCGATCTCTTCGGCGCGATCGGGCAGCGTAACGATGATGAAGTCGTCTCCGCCGATGTGACCGACGAAATCTTGCGTGGTGCCGCGCCTGCGTACCACGTCGACCGACGTGGCGGCGATCAACTGAATCGCTTCATCGCCGTGCGTGAAACCGTACACGTCGTTAAACGCTTTGAAATTATCGAGGTCCAGGTACAGCACGGCAAACGGCTCGCCGGTTCCGATGCGGCGGCGCAGTTCCGCTTCGATTGCGAGATTGCCCGGTAGCCGCGTGAGCGGCGAGAGCGATGCGTCCACTTCGACGCGCCGGATTTTCGCTTTTACGCGCGCAAGCAGTTCCTGCGGCCCGAACGGCTTGGTCATGTAATCGTCGGCGCCCGCGTCAAAGCCGGCGAGCTTATCTTCCACCTCGCCTTTTGCGGTAAGCATGATAATCGGCACGTGGGTGTTCGACGGGTGGCGGCGAATGCGCCGGGCGACCTCGTAACCGTCCATGAGCGGCATCATGACGTCCAGCACGACCAAATCGGGCTGCATGCCGTCCAAAATGCGCAACGCCTCATCGCCGCCGGCGGCCGTCGCCACGTCGTAGCCGGCCAGCTCGAGATTCGTTTGAATGATCTTGCGAAGGTTGCGATCGTCGTCGATCACCAGAATGCGCTTTCCGTTGCGTTCCTCCAAACGCTTCATCGCAGCGGAAGCCTCACCGTGAACGTCGTGCCTTGGTTCGGGGCGCTTTGCACGCCAATCGTACCGCCGTGCGCCCGCACGAGCGCGCTCGTAATATACAGGCCAAGGCCGCTTCCGCCCGCGGCCGCGCTCGCGTCCGATTCCACGCGAAAAAATCGATCGAAGATGTACGGCAGGTGCTCTTGCGCGATACCGATGCCGCAATCGGTGACGTCGATGCGCGTGTAGCCCGCCTCTTCCGATCCGGCGATCGTCACGGGACCGCCGCCGGGCGAGTATTTGATCGCGTTCTCGATGAGATTGCGCAGCACGTCGCGCATGCGATCCGGATCGCCGGAGACTTCGATTCCTTCGACGCGCCGTTCAATCGGATGCGTCGCCGGATTCACCGGCACGTCGCGCAGTGCGTCCTCGAGCACGCGGGAAAGCGGGACGCGAACGCGGCGGCGCAGTAGTTGCTCCGTCTCGACGCGCGAGACCATCAGCATGTCGTCGACCAGGCGCGACAAGCGATCTGCCTGCTGTTCTACCACGGCAAGAAACTCGTCGCGATGCGTTTCATACAGCGACGGATTTTGGCGCAGCGTCGCGCTGTAGGCCTTGATTGCCGAGAGCGGCGTCTTCAGTTCGTGCGATATCGTGCTGACCAGCTCGTTCTTGAGCTGCTCGATTTCGTCTACGCGACGCGCGCTGTGGAAACCGATCATCCAACCGTCAGGACGTTCGCCGTGCAGTAACATCGTCGCACGTGCCCGTACGCGCACCGGCGTGCCGGTCGTATCGCGAAAGACGAGATGAAGCGGGCGAGTTTCGAGCGGCTCCGTGATCGCAAGCGGATCGTCGAGATTGCTCTCGTGAAGGAGTGTGCGCAGATCCTTGCCGGCCACGCTCGACGCGGAATAGCCCAGCATCCGTTCCGCGGCGGGATTGAAGCGCACGACGCAGCCATCGGCGCCGACGTGTATCAGCCCTTCGGTGACGAGATGCGCGACCGTTTCGGCGAGGCCTACGTCCGCAGGTAGCGTCCGACCGAAATCCAAGAGGCGATGACTCCTACGGCGCCGCCGACGGCGAGCAGCTGAAGCACGAGCGAGGAGAGATCGACTTGCACCACGTTCATCTGCAGCCACGGCAATGCGCTTGCAAGTTTCGGCATCAGCGATGCGCGCGCGATTGAAAGCACGGCGACGGCGACCAGCGCGCCGAGTATGCCGTCGAGCAGACCTTCGCAGATAAAGGGCATGCGTATGTACATATTGGTCGCGCCGACCAGCTGCATGATGGAGATCTCGCGCCGGCGCGCAAAGACGGTGAGGCGAATCGTATTGGAGATGATGATGCCGGCGACCAGCACGAACAGCACGATAACGGCGACGCCTACTCTGCGCGCGACGTCGGCGATTTGGAGCAAGCGCATGACGACGTCTTGCTGATAATCGACTTCGTGCACGCCTTTGAGCTTCGCGATGCTCTTGGCGATGAGCGGAACGTCTTGCGCGCTGCGCGCGCGTACCCGAAACGTATCGGGCAGCGGGTTCTCGGTCAAAATGCTGAGGTCGATCTGACCCTTCATGCGCTCGCGCAGTTCTTTGAGTCCCTGCGCTTTCGATACGAATTGCGCGGTATCGATCCGTTCGTCTTTAGCGAGCGCGGTTCTCACCGCGTCAACTTGGGCGGCGGTCGCATCCGTATTCATAAAAACGGATGCGGTGATTTGGCTGAGCATGTCTTTGCCGACGTGCGCAACGCTCGTGCGCACGTAGAGAAATGCACCGAGCAGCCCAACCGTAACGGCGACGGTTCCGATGGCGGTAGCTTGCATGCTTGCGTTGCGGGTGAAGTTCCGGAAAACCTCACCCAGAAAGAATTTGATCTTGCCCCAGTCCAAGGAAATAATAGCCTCGCTCTTCGTCGGTGACGATTCGTCCGTCTTCCAGGCGCACTACGCGCCGGCGCATGCGATCGACAACGGCTTGATTGTGTGTAGCCACGACGACCGTCGTGCCTTTCAAGTTGATGCGGCCGAGCAGCTCCATAATCTCGGTCGTGTTCTGCGGATCGAGATTGCCCGTGGGTTCGTCGCAAAGCAGAATCTTCGGATTATTCACGAGCGCGCGCGCAATGGCGGTCCGCTGCTGTTCGCCTCCGGAGAGCTCGCCCGGATACATGCGGCTCTTATGCGATAAACCGACCATATCGAGGCAGCGCGGAACTTGCCGCATGACGTCTTTGGTGTGTGCGCCCGTGACTTGCAGTGCAAAGGCTACGTTCTCCCACACCGTTTTGTCGGTGAGGAGCTTGAAGTCTTGGAACACGACGCCAAGGTGCCGGCGCAATGCCGGAATGCGGCCGCGTTTAAGGCGGTCGACGCGAATGCCGTCGACGGTAATTTCGCCGGCGGTAGGCGTCATCTCGCGATAGAGCAGACGCAGAAGGCTTGATTTTCCGGTTCCGGAGTGCCCGACGAGAAAGACGAAATCGCCTTTACCGATCTCGAGATCGATACCGTCGATGGCGCGGACTCCATTCGGATATACGAGTGAAACGCCGCGTAATGAGATCATCGCTGCAAGAGGGTTTTTAAGAGCGTCAGGACGGATACCTCCGGCTATAATGAATTTTGATTTAACAGACGAACAGAAGGCTATCCGCCAGACAGTCCGCGAGTTTGCCGTTGAACGCGTTGCGCCGCGGGCCGAGGAGATGGACCGCGAGGAAGCGTTTCCGTACGACCTCGTCAAGGAGATGGCCGAAATCGGGCTGATGGGCTTGCCCTTTCCCGAGCAGTACGGCGGCGCCGGCGCCGACACGGTGAGCTATGCGCTGGCCGTGATGGAACTGGCTCGTGCCGATGCGTCCACCGCAATTACGATGGCTGCGCACGTCTCGCTGGGAGCCTCGCCCTTTTATCTATTCGGCACGGAAGAGCAAAAACAGAAGTATCTCGTGCCGCTTGCACAAGGCAAAATGCTTTGGGGTTTCGGGCTTACCGAACCCAACGCCGGGAGCGATGCCGGCAACACGCAGACCAAAGCGGTTCTTAAGGACGGCAAGTGGATCGTCAACGGCACCAAAGCGTTCATTACGAACAGCGGCACCGACATCAGCGGCGGTACCACGATCACGGCGGTCACCGGCACGCGCGACGGCGGCAAACCGGAGATCACAAACTTAATCGTGGAGCAGAACACGCCCGGCTTCTCGCGCAGCAAGAAGTATAAAAAGATGGGCTGGCGCGCATCGGATACGCGCGAACTCTCGTTCGTCGATGCGCAGGTGCCTGCGGAAAACGTTCTGGGCAAGCGGGGCGAGGGTCTAAAGAATTTCTTGACGATTCTGGACGGCGGACGCATTTCGGTGGCGGCACTCTCGGTCGGCTTGGCGCGCGGCGCATACGATGAAGGGCTCAAGTACGCGAAAGAACGCACGGCGTTTGGCCGCCCCATAAGCAAGTTCCAGGCGATTCAATTCAAGCTCGTCGACATGCTCTGCGAGATCGAGCACGCCGAACTCATGGTGCTTCGCGCCGCTTGGGAGAAAGACGAAGGCCGGGACTTCGCGCAAAGCGCGAGCTTGGCGAAGCTGTACTCCGCTGAAGTTTCACGCCGCGCGGTCAACGAGGCATTGCAGATTCACGGCGGATACGGCTTCATGGACGAATATCCGGTTTCACGCATGTACCGGGATCAGAAAATCAACGAAATCGGCGAGGGCACGAACGAAGTTCAACGTTTAGTTATCGCCCGCATGATGGGCTTGTAGTTCTTGTCATCGTGAGGTATCGAACGCGTCGTCATCGTGAGGTATCGAACGCGTTGTCATCGTGAGGTATCGAACGCGTTGTCATCGTGAGGTATCGAACGATTTTGTCATCGTGAGGTATCGAACGACGCCGAGCCTGTCGAGGCGCAGCGTAACGCTCGCACTTGAAACGAAACTCCTGGGACGGGACCGACCATTCGCGACACGGTTGTTCCGCCTGCAAAGTTGGTGAGCTCAAAGAGCCCGCGGCCGCATAAATAGTATTTTGAACGTCCAGCCGTTGTTCGGATCACCAATCTGCGTGACGCTCGCCTTTCCGTTTTTTGAAACGTGTACGATCGAGAAGGGCGCCCGGCCACGCTGTAATCCAGTTTGCTTATTTTCCTTCGACAAGCTCAGGGTCGTTCGATACCTCACGATGACAAGACGTTCGATACCTCACGATGACAAAATCGTTCGATACCTCACGATGACACTACCGCGCTGGCGCGTCGCGCGTTAGCGCTGAACGACTGTAGCCCAGCCGGAGTAAAAGCCGCCGAACTCTTCGGCTAAGGTTGTAAGCGCCGTACGCATCTCGGTTATCTTAAACGGATCGATGGTGTCGCGTTTGCTGCAGCGTACTGCGTTGACCGGTTGTTCTTCAACGGCGATCTCGTATCCGTGGTCGGCCATCGCGCGTGCGAACACGTCGCGCTTTTCCTGATCGTCGAACGTGATCGTATGCTCGATCGGACGCGGCCGTTCGAAATCGTCGCCCGCATCGAGCAGCGCCTGCAGCGCCTTCATGTCGTTTGCGAATGCAAGCTGATGTTCGTCCGGATAGAGATACGCGGTGTATATCGTCCAGGTCGGGTCCTGCGCTGCCAGTGCGCGATACTTGTACTCGGCGTGAAAATTCATCACGTCGCTCACGACCTGCGCCGCGTTCTCTATCGGCGGCCCATAATAATGGAAGGTGCGCATGCCGCGGCCGGTCACGCGGCCGACCTCGATGACACCGTGCGGTTCCAGCGCGCAGGCGAGCTCTTCTTCAATCTGTTGAAGCGCCCGGTACTCGCCCTCGCCGGTCATCCCGTGCTCGTCGGGGTTACGCAGCGCGACGGCAACAGTGTAAGCAGACGGTTTGTCGCTGAGGGGCGCGCGGTCGCGCAGATCGAGATCGACCGCGATCGAGATCGGCGAGCCTTCCATGCGAGCAAAGTACGAGGACCAGTCAGCCATGGAGCTGTTTTTCCCCAATCGTTGAGGAGCGCCCGGCGAAGGCAACGCACTCCGGCACCGGGAACCGGACCTTCGTCAGGAGCGCACCGTACCGCCAATTGGAGGGTTCGCATGTTGCGTCGTTTGGTAGCTACCGCCGTCCTCATTTCCGCGTTCACGCTGCCGGCCATGGCCGCGCTGAACGTCGGCCAAAGCGCACCGGAATTCAAAGCACAGGCTTCGATGGGTGGAAAAGTCTTCACGTTCGACCTTGCCGACGCGCTCAAGCAGGGTCCGGTTGTGCTGTACTTCTATCCGGCCGCCTTCACGAAGGGGTGCACCATCGAGGCGCACACGTTCGCCGACGCGATGGATCAGTTCAAAGCACTCCATGCCACGGTCATCGGCGTCTCACACGATACGATCGACACACTCAATAAATTCTCGGTGAGCGAATGCCGCAGCAAATTTGCCGTGGCCGCCGATCCTTCGCTCGACGTAGCAAAGCAGTACGATGCGGTGCTGCCGCAAGACCCGACGTACGCCAATCGCACCTCCTACGTTATCGCGCCGGACGGCAAGATTCTGGCGACGCTCACGGATCTCGCCCACCCGCAGCAGCATGTTGAAAACGCCCTCTCCGTGCTGAAGGACTATCAAAGCAAACAAAAATCGCCGTAAGGTGATTTGAACCAATCATGCCCCTTGCGCATACAAGGGGCATGATGGCTCTCATTCTTGCGGCGGCCACAGCGGTCGTCTCGATCGCGCAGTTCGCCTTTAAACCGGCGACCATAACCGTCCACCCGGGCGACAGCGTGCGTTTCATCAATCGCGACAGCGAAGCGCACACTGCGACCGCGCGCGGCAATGCCTTTGATTCGGGCGGCCTGGACACGGGTGACTCCTGGACCGTTCGCCTCACCAAACCCGGCAAATATCCCTATTTCTGTTCGCTTCATCCCTACATGACCGGCACGATCGTCGTCGTGCCGCAAGGCGCACGATCAAAGTGAAACGCAATGCATTTCTAGAGCATGTCGCGTGGACCGGCGCAGGGATCGCGTACACGCTAAGCGCAGCCGGCATCTTCACCGGCAACGCATTGGCGCAGTCCGAAAACGATCTCGTACATTTCGTGCAGATCAGCGACAGCCACATCGGTTTTCATCAACCCGCGAATCCGGACGTGACTGCGACGCTGAAAGCATCGGTCGATGCGATCAACGCGATGCCGGTGCAACCCGCCTTTGTGGTGCACACGGGCGACGTTACGCATCTTTCGAAACCCGAGCAGTTCGCTACGGCAAAGGATCTGTTGTCGACTCTGCGTGCGCCGGTGATCGTGTTGCCCGGCGAGCACGATGTCATCGGTAAAGATCACCGCCAATTCTTCGATGTATTTCCCGCAGAGGACAAGCGTTCGACGTGGCGCTCGTGGGATCAAAACGGCGTGCATTACATCGTGCTGATCAACGTCTTCGATTTTGAGAAGATGGGACTCATGGGGAGCGAGCAGCTCGGCTGGCTCGAACAGGATTTGAATTCGCAAAAAAGCGGTACGCCCATCGTCGTCTTTACGCACGTGCCGCTGTACGCGCTCTACCCGAAGTGGGGTTGGACGACTGAGGATGGTTCCAAAGCGCTTGCAATGCTGCGCCGCTTCGATCGAGTCACGGTGCTGAACGGGCACATCCATCAAGTCGTAAGGCATCAGGAAGGGACGATTACGTTTGCGAGCGCGAACGCGACCGCGTATCCTCAGCCCGCACCGGGCGCTGCTCCGCAGCCCGGCCCGCTTACGCTTCCCCACAACGAGCTTTTGCATGCCATCGGCTACCGCAGCGTCGAACTCTATCCAGGTGGACGCGCCGCCATCGCAGACACGACGCTCGGCTGAGACGCCTGCGCAGCGCGCGATGGAAGACGGCTTCGTCGCGCGCGAACCGTGGGCGTTCGAAGCGGCGTACGTGACGTACCGGCGGCTGCTGTACGGCGCCGCGTACGGCGTGCTACACGACGCGCAAGAGGCCGAAGACTGCGTGCACGACGTGCTCGCGCGCCTGTGGCAGCGAGGTCACGGGTACACTGCTGCGCGCGGCTCGCTGCACGCGTTTTTATGCGTGTGCGTTCGCAACGAAGCCCTTTCGCGGCTGCGCCGCGCTGCCAACCGTGGACGAATCGAACGTGAAAAAATCGATGCTTCGGTCGTCGAGCCGGCCGCCGACGAAGCAGTGATGAACCGAGTCGACGTTGCGCAGTGCCTGCAGGCGCTCTCGCAGGCGCAGCGTAAGGCGATCCAACTTGCGTATTTCGAAGGTCTGACACACGAACAAATTGCGCGGCGTTTGGATGAACCGCTGGGTACGGTGAAGAGCCGGTTGTCCAATGCGCTTCGCACGCTTCGTGGATGCCTACAACGGGGCCAACTGCAATGACGGCATCGCAGCACGTTGAGGAACTAGCCGAATTGTATGCTCTCGGAGCGCTGGACGATCGCGAGCGCGCACTCGTCGATGCTCATGCGAGCGCCTGTGCTGAATGTGCGGCGCGCATCGGTGAAGCGGAAGCCGCCGTCGAACAGCTCGTCGAGGAGCGCCCGCCGTCGCTCGCATTAGATCGCCGTATGCGCGCAGCGTTCGCGCGGCCTGCGCCGTGGCGGTGGGCTGCGCCGCTCGCAGCTGCGGCGTTTATTTTGGGTCTGGTGCCCTCGCTGCTGCTCTGGCCGGGCGTCTTCGGCGGCGGCTCGTTTGCAAGCGATCAGCAGCGCGCCGTACGGGCGATGGTGGGCAGTCATTTTTCGCACGCACCGTTTATCGCAAGCGCGCCGGACGCGCCGAAGGCCAAATTGATTTACAACCGCACCGGCGATTGGCGATTCATCGTCGCGCAAACCACGAAGCCGTATGACGTGGCCGTACGATCAAAAGGGCAGATCGCCTCGCTCGGGAAGCTGCGCATTAGCGGAAACGCGGGCGAACTGTTCGTCGACCACGCACCGGGTCGCGACTTCCTGCTGCGCGACGGGACGCGCATCGTTGCGCACGTTACGCTGCCCCGTCGTCCCTAAACAATTTTGGCTGATTGGCGCGCGTCTTTTTCGGCTCGGCATCGAGCGAGGTAACCGGCCGCGGCGCGGTTTCGATCGCTTGCAATTCCGTCAAGTCGGCATCGGGCAGCGACGCGAGCTCTTTGATTTTACGGCCCTGCGGAAGCACCCGCGTCTCCATCGACCCGACGGCTTTGTTGTAAGCGTCGTTGGCTTTTTGCAGACTCGAACCGATCGTTGCGAAATGCACGATAAAAACGCGCACGCGATCGTAGAGTTCGGCCGCCGCCAGCGCAATTTTCTTTGCATTCTCTTCCTGCTGACGCTGTTGCCATCCGAGCGCATACGAGCGAAGCAGAGCCATCAGCGTAAGGGGGCTGGCGATATACACGCCTTTGCCGGCACCGTACTCGATCAGATCGGGGTTCTCCGTGCACGCGGCGCTCAAAAATGCTTCACCCGGTACGAACATGACGACGAAGTCCGCCGAACCGTCCGCACGCTGGTAATTCTTCTTCGCCAGCGCATCGACGTGGCTTTTAAACGCTCCGGCATGCGCGCGGAATTTTTCACGCTGCACGGACTCGTCACCGGATTCGACGGCATCGAGATACGCACTCAGCGGCACCTTCGCATCGACGAAGATCTTCGCGTTTCCCGGCAGAGCCACGGTCATGTCCGGACGGCCGCGCTCTTCTCCGACTTCAAACGTCTGCTGCTCGTTGTAATCGCAGTACGCTTCCATGCCGGCCAGCTCGACGACGCGGCGCAGCTGCACTTCACCCCACTTGCCGCGCGCGGTCGGATTGCGCAGCGCCGAGCTGAGCTGCGTTGCCGCCGTTTCCATTTTCCCGCTGCGCTCGATGAGGCCGCTGATTTGCTCTTTCAGGCCCTCGTACGCGCCGACGCGTTCTTTCTCGATGGCTTTGACGAGCGCGTCGAATTCGTGGAGTTTTTGCTGTACCGGAGAGACGACGGCGGAAAACCGTTCGTTCGCGAGCGCAAGGAACGAATCGCGCTGCATCTGCGCAATTTGGGCATTTGCTTCATGCAGCTCGTTTTTGAGCCGGTCCGCGACTGCGTCGACGCCGGCGCTGCGCGCATGCGCAATTGCATGCGCTACGTGCCACATGGTTGTCGCGCCGATTGCGAGACCGGCGAGCAGTGCGAGAACGACCCAGAGTGCGAGCATACGATACTATTCGCGCTGCATCTTCAGATACTTGGTGAAAAACGCAATTGTTCTGGGCCATGACGCCGCCGCGGCCGATTCGACGTACGAGGCGCGCGTGTGATCGAAGAACGCGTGGCCGGCGTTTGGATAGATGACGATGTCGTTGGGCACGCTCAGCGCTTTTTGGAAAGCGCGCACGCCGTCGGCGGGTATGCCGTGGTCGAGTTCGCCGTAGCTGCCCAGCAGCGGGATGTGCACCTTGGACGGATCGATGTCGGCAACGTTGCCGTACCAAACCGCGTCGGCCGCAAACACATCCGCGTTGTCAACCGCCTGTCGCAGCGCAATTGCGCCGCCCATGCAGAACCCGGTAACGCCGGCGCTGCCTTGCGGGTGCGCGGATCGAAGCCAAAGCGCCGCGGCTCGTAGATCGCCATCGACTTGATCGCGCTGCAATTTCTGCGCGAACGGTACGAACTTCGTATAGTCTTGCGCGCCGTCACCGTCCGGTGCGCCAAACCGCGCGTAGAGGTCGGGCGCGATCGCGGCAAAGCCCTCTTTCGCAAATCCGCGCACGACCTCACGGATGGAATCGTCCACGCCCCAGATGTGCATCACCACGACGACGCCCGGCGTATCGGCGCGCGCATTTCGCGGCCGCGCGGTGTAGGCCGGCATTTGTATATCGGCGCGCTGAATTTGCACGTGTGCGGTCGAGATCGCCGGGTCGTCTTCAGCGACACGTACCGATTGCCCCGACGCGTTCCCCATTGTGCCCATCGCAGCTCCCGCGGCAAGGCCCATGAATGTGCCACGTTTAATCATCGTTGCTCTCCACCTCTAAAGGAGACATTGCATGAACCGCAGCGCGTTCCTCGCCGCCTCCGCTTCGCTGGCTGCACTCGCGCAAACCGGCGCCGACGCCGCCGCAGCCGTTCCCGGCGGCACGCATCTGGTCGAACGCAAAGCTGATTTCGACGATGCCGCGTTTTCCCGCATCGTCGGCAAACCAGCCGATATACGGCAGTTGTTCGAAGCCGTGTCCTTCAAGCCCGGCGTCTTCAACAACATCAAAAATTCTTTCAACGGGCTGCAGTTCGGATACGGATACGCGCCCGAACGCATCGCGATTGCGTTTTGTCCGCACGGCCCGTCCAGCGCCTATCACTACGCCGATGAAATCTGGAGCAAATACAAGATCGGCGAATTCTTCAAACTCGCGGACGCAAGCGGCAATCCCGTAACGACGAACGTGTACGCCAAACCGGCGAAGGCGATCGATCCGAGCGACGATCCGGACAACCCGAACGGGATGTATCAGGACACCTCGATCGAGACGCTGCAAAAACGCGGACTGATCTCGCTAACTTGTCACACCGCGGTCGAAGAACAGGCGCGCGCAATCGTGAAAGCGGGTAACGCGCCCGCCGGCATGACCCCATCTGAAGTGGCCGACGACATCCTTACGCATTTGATACCCGGCGTGCACGTTGTGCCGTCTATGGTTGCGACGGTCGCGGTGCTGCAGCAGCGCTATCATTACACGTACGTGGCTTTGGTGATGTAATGCGGCGTGCGGCTCTGCTATTCGCCCTATGCTTCGCCGGCTGTGCGGGCTCCGCGCAGCAAGCAACGACCGCGAGTCCGGCCGCGCCTGCGCCGTCGGCCACCGGCGCGGTCGGCGACATGGCGGCGTATGGACGCGAGCTGATTTTGCATACGCGCAAACACCTCAAGCCGTATGTGACGGCGAACATGGATTGCTCCGCCTGTCACGTCGATGCCGGCACCAAGCCGCGCGGCGGAACGTTCGTCGGTATCGCCGGACAGTTTCCGCAGTGGAACAAGCGCGCGCACCGCGTGATCGCGCTGCAAGACCGCATCGCGGAATGTTTCCTGTACAGCATGAACGGCCGCCCGCCGGCGTACAATAGCCGCGAAGTGCTCGCGATCGTTGCGTACATCACCAATCTTTCGCGCGGCACGCCAATCGGCAGCGGTCCGCCGCCCAGCGCGAGGCTTGCCGCTATTACCGCCCCGCATGCGCCGAGCCGCACGCACGGTCAGCAG
>Ga0070739_10000187_pt1 | contig 131972 bp, 113 predicted proteins | sample Coa_R1_7_FD_66445 | JGI IMG/M metagenome (GOLD analysis project Ga0070739, IMG submission 66445) | Surface soil microbial communities from Centralia Pennsylvania, which are recovering from an underground coalmine fire - Coalmine... | ecosystem: Environmental > Terrestrial > Soil >...
GGTGATTCCGGAGGCGGACAGCCTGGCGCTGGTGGCGGGAGGGCTGCTGGTGCTGGGCGGGCTTGCGGGGGCGCGCTGGCTGCGCCGCCGCACGGCCAAGCCGCAGTAACGGGCATTCGCTGGCAGGCCAGGGGGCCACGGGAGGTTACCTCCCGTGGCCCCCTGTATTCTGTCTCACAGTGCTATCGCACCGCGCCGCCGCGCGGAGAATCTGTTGTGTGGGGCGTGTGCAGTGGCTAAGATAAGGACGATCGCCTGATCTGGAGGGGGAAGATGGCGCAGGCACTCACCCCTGAGTCCCGCCCGGCGCCGCCGGCTCGTCCCTGGGCGCCGCTGGCGACCTGGGGCGCGGTGGTCGTGGCGGTGGCCGTTGCCTACCGCGACGTCTGGCCCTGGCTGCTCACGGAGTGGCGCGAGAACCCCTACTATTCCCACGGGGTGCTCGTGCCGCTGCTCGCGGCCTTCTTGATCTGGCGGAACCGTCACGCCCTAGCGCACCGGGCGCCAAGCAACTGGGGCTACCCGCTGATCGCACTCGGCCTGGCGATGCTGGTCGCGGGGCTGTGGTGGTCCGCGTACTGGATCGCCGGCTTCTCGCTGCCGGTGGTCATCGCCGGCGTGGTGGTGGCCCTGCTCGGGCTGGAGGTGGCGCGGCGCTGGGCCTTCCCGCTGCTGTTCCTGCTGCTGATGGTCCCGCTGCCGTTCGATATCTGGGTGGCCCAGTGGCTCGAAGCGCCCACGGCTACCGTCTCTACGGCGCTGGTCCGGCTGTTCGGCATCCCCGCCGAGAGCAAGGGCTCGCTCATCCAGCTCCCTAACGCGGCCTTCTCTGTGGGCGGGATCTGCGCGGGGCTGCGCTCGTCGATCGCGCTGTTCACCCTGGCGCTATTCGTGGTGATGGTCGGGACGCCTGGCGGGGCGCGCAACAAGGCGATCCTGCTCAGCCTGGTGATCCCGCTGGCGCTGGTGGCGAACACGGTGCGCATCGCGGTGCTGCTGGTGATCGCCAACGCTTGGGGCCCGGATGCGGCGATGAACTACTTCCACGACTACTCGAGCTACGTGTTCTTCACCCTGGCGCTGGGCTTGCTCATCCTCGCGAGTGGAGGGCTGCGATGTCCGCTCTGGCGACTGCGGTTCGACCTGCGGCCATCGTAGCGCTCCTGCTCGCTGCCGTAGCCGGCACGGTCTGGGTCTCGCTGGCGCGGCAGGAGAAGCAGGCCCTGCTCGTGAGCCGCGAGCGGCTGCCCTGGCAGACGGAGGAGGCGCGGCCGCGGTTCCTCATCGACCGCGAGGGCTGGATGCGCACGCCCGACGAGCACGTCGTGGAGACGACCTTCGACCTGAGCAACAGCCCGAGCCTGCTCCAGATCCCCTACCAGCTCAACGGCTGGACGGGCCGCGACGCCGAGGTGACCAACGGCGAGACGCTGCCCACGCTCGCCGCCGACTACTTCCTCTTCCGCCAGTACTGGCGGCCGGACGGGGCGTTCCTGTGGCTGACCGCTATCGGCAGCACGCGCGGCCAGAGCTTCCACGCCCCCACGGTCTGCTATGTAGCGGCGAACTGGACGGTCGAGGATCGCCCGCCGGTCTACGTCCCTGTGGGCGATGACCAGATCGCCCTCCGCGCCATCACCGCGCAGCTCGACTCGGGCGAGCGCTTCGTCGATGTCCACTGGTACCTCTGGACCGACGTGCGCCGCGAGTGGCGCCTGGGGGCCACGCTCATGCGCCTGACCGTTCCCGTGGTCACGACCGAGGAGCAGGCGCGGGCGGTGGCCGCCGAGTTCGCCAAGAACTTCTTCAGCCGCGTGCTCAGCTAGCCGCGAGTCCGGGGCCGGCGGCCCGCGCCGGCGCCGCGCCCGCCTGGCGCGGAAGGGGAGGCGATGCCGGTCGACATCCGCGTTGGGCCGCCGGTCCTGACGATCAACCAGGGCAACACCTTCATGGTCACCGACCTGCGGGGGGAGATCGACCCCCGCCAGGAGCACGGGGTGTTCGCCCAGGATACCCGCTTCGTCAGCTCGTATCGGTTCTATATCAACGAGCAGCCCTGGAAGCTGATCACCTCCAACCCCATCACCTACTACTCGGCGCGGCTGTACCTCACTAACCCCGAGATCCAAGTCGACGAGGGCGTCATCCCCGAGGACCAGATCGGGCTGGTGCTCGAGCGCACTGTGGGGGATGGGATCCACGAGGACTACGACCTGACTAACTATGGCCGCCAGCCGGTGCGGTTCATGCTCGAGATCGCCGTGCGCTCGGACTTCGCCGACCTGTTCGAGGTGAAGCGCCGCCAGCGCGTGCGCCGCGGCCGGCTGCTCACCGAGTGGCGCCCGCGCCGCGGGGAACTCCGCACGAGCTATACCCATGGGGCGTTCCGGCGCCGCCTGGTGTTCAAGCTGCTCAACTCGGACAGCGTTCCGTGCTACGCCAATGGCCGCATCCTGTTCGAGGTCGCCCTGGCACCCGGCGCCACCTGGCACACCTGCAGCTACCTGATCCTCGAGCACGAGGGGCGCGTGCGCGCGCCTCTCTACCAGTGCCACGAGGTGCGCGGCGGGCAGACGGCGGCCGATCGCCTCCAGCGCCGCTGGCAGGAGGTGAGCACCCGCCTCCGGACGGGCCACCACGCCGTGGCCCAGACCTATCGCCAGTCGGTCGAGGACCTGGGGGCGCTGCGCCTATACGACCAGGACTTGGGCGAGGACCTCTGGCTCCCCGCGGCCGGCGTGCCCTGGTACGTGGCGCTGTTCGGGCGCGACGCCCTCCTCGTCTCGCTGCAGAGCATGCTGGTCTGCCCCACGTTCGCGGTGGGCACCCTGCGCAAGCTGGCGGAGTACCAGGCCACGACGCGCGACGACTGGCGCGACGCCGAGCCGGGCAAGATCCCGCACGAGCTGCGGACGGGCGAGCTGGCCTACTTCCGCGCTATCCCGCACACCCCCTACTATGGCACCGCCGACGCCACGATCCTCTACCTCATCGTGCTCCACGAGGCCTGGCGCTGGCTCGGCGACACCCAGCTGCTGGCCGAGTACCGGCCCGTGGCCGAGCGCTGCCTGGACTGGATCGACCACTACGGCGACCGCGACGGCGACGGCTGGCAGGAGTACCAGACGCGCTCGCCCCTCGGGTACGAGAACATGGGCTGGAAAGACGCGAGCGACGCCGTCGTCTACCCGGATGGCAGTCCGGTGCCGTCGCCCAAGGCCCTGTGCGAGCTGCAGGGGTACGTCTACGACGCAAAGCGCCGGATGGCGGAGGTGTTCGACGCGCTGGGGCAGCCGCCGCGCGCGGCCGAGCTGCGCGCTCAGGCGGCCGAGCTGCGCCGCCGCTTCAACACCACGTTCTGGGTCGAGCGCGAGGGCTGCTTCGCCTTCGGCCTCGACCCCGCCAAGCGCCCGATCGAGACAGTGGCGAGCAACGCCGGCCACTGCCTCTGGTCAGGCATCGCGGAGCCCGCCAAGGCCCGGCGGGTCGCGGCGCGGCTGCTCCAGCCCGATATGTGGAGCGGCTGGGGCATCCGCACGCTGAGCGCCGCGAATCCCGCCTACAACCCCTTCAGCTACCAGCGGGGCTCGGTCTGGCCGCACGACAACGCGCTCATCGCCGCCGGGTTCAAGCGCTACGGGCTCGCGGCCGAGGCCAACCAGGTGGCGCGGGCGATCTTCGACGCGGCGAGCCACTTCGCAGGCTACCGCCTCCCGGAGCTGTACGCCGGCCTGGCCCGCACGCCGGGGGCCTTCCCCGTGCAGTATCTCGGCGCCAACATCCCCCAGGCCTGGGCGGCCGGCGCCGTGTTCCACCTGCTGCAGACGCTGCTAGGGCTCGAGGCCGATGCCCCCTGCCAGCGGCTGTACGTCGCCCCGACGCTGCCGGACTGGCTGCCCGAGCTCGAGCTGGAGCAGCTCCGTGTGGGCGCCACGCGCCTCACGCTGCGCTGCTGGCGCGAGGGGCCTGCCTCGCGCTGGGCGGTCGTGCGCCAGGAGGGCGCGCCGCTCACAGTGCTGCCCGGCCCGCGGCCCGCGCCCGCTGGCGCGCCGTGAGGGCCGTGCGCGCGGGGAGCGCTCAGGCGGGGTCGCGGCCGGAGGGCAGGGGGGTGGTCGCGCGCAGCCGCGCCACCACGCGAGGGATGATCTCTAGCGCGCGGTCGATGTCGGCCTCGGTGTTGCCCAGGCCGAGGCCCAGGCGCAGGTTGCCGTGCGCCAGCTCCTTGGGCACGCCCATGGCGCGCAGCACGTGCGAGGGATCGAAGGTGGCCGAGGCGCAGGCCGAGCCGGAGGCGGCGGCGATGCCCTGGGCATCGAGCTGGAGCACCAGCGCCTCGCCGTCGACGTGGCGGAAGCAGAGCGTGGCCACGTGGGGCAGGCGGGCGGCGGGATCGGCCGGCCCCACGAGCACCGCGTCCGGGATGCGCGCCAGTAGGCCATCAACCAGGCGGTTGGTGAGCGCCTGGAGGTGGGCGCGGCGAGCCGCCAGGTTGGCATAGGCCAGCTCGAACGCACGCGCCATGCCCACGATGCCCGCCACGTACTCGGTGCCGGCACGGCGGTTCCGCTCCTGGTTGCCTCCCAGGATCTGCGGCGCCAGCGGCACCAGGCGCCGCACGTACAGCAGCCCCGTGGCGCGCGGCCCGTAGACCTTGTGCGCCGAGAGCGAGAGCAGGTCCACGCCCAGCTGCTCGACGTTCAGCTCCAGCACCCCGCCGGCGATGGCCGCATCCGTGTAGACGGGGATGGCGCGGCTCTTGGCCTTGACCAGCCGCACGACCTCGGTGATGGGCTGGATGGTGCCCACCTCGTTGTTAGCCAGCATCACCGCGACCAGGATCGTGCGGTCGTCGAGCGCCCGCGCGAGCGCGTCGAGGTCCACGACGCCGGCGGCGTCGACGGGGAGGTAGGTCACGCGGAAGCCCTGGCGCTCGAGCTGCTGGCAGACGTCGAGCACGCAGCGGTGCTCGATCTGGGTGGTGATGATGTGGTCGCCGCGGCGGCGGCTGGCCTCGGCCACGCCGCGCACGGCGAGGTTGGCAGCCTCGGTGCCCCCGCTGGTGAACACCAGCTCGGCAGGGCGGCAGCCGAGGATGCCCGCGAGGGTCTCGCGCGCGGCCTCGATGTCCTTGCGCGCCTGACGGGCGGCGGCGTACAGGCCGGAGGCGACGGCGAAGCGCTCCTCGTAGTAGGGGCGCATGGCCGCGAGCACCTCGGGGAGCAGCGGGGTCGTGGTGGTGTGGTCGAGGAAGATCGTGGTGCTAGCTCGGGCGCTTGCGGACGTAGTAGACATCGTAGCCCTTCCCCTGCTCCCAGCCGACGAGGATGTGGCCATGGCGTCGCGTCCAGGTGGGCACGTCCTCGCGCGCCCCGGGATCGTCCACCAGCAGCCGGAGCACCTGCCCTGGCCGCAGGCGTCGCAGCTCGCGGGCCAGGTGGAGGAGGGGGAGCGGACAGGGCAACCCCCGGACGTCGGACGTGTACGCGACAGGTGGTAGCTCGGAGCACGCTGGCACAGCGCTCTCCGCGGCGCGCGCCCGGCCGGCGCCGGCAGCGGGCATGTGCTAGCTGCTCGCGGCGCCGGCGGCCGCGAAATCATGGGGACGGCTCGCGTCCCACGTATACAATACTAACAGACCCGTTACCACGGGCGCCGCGGACGCCCAGCGGAAGGAGCGCGATGGCGGTACGGCCCGAAGAGGGGGATCAGGCCCCGGCCGAGCGCGCCGGCCCGCAGCTGCTCCCCCGGCGGATGGCCGGCGGGGCCGATGGGCTGCCGCGCCCCTGGGAGACGGCCCTGCGCGTCGCCGAGGCCCCACCGGAGGCGGCCGAGCACGCGGTGCTGGTGCGCGGCCGGACCGGTGCGCTGGGCACCGCCGCGCTGGGGCTGCGCCAGTTCTGCGTCAAGGCGCTGGCCCGACTGCGGGAGCTGTGGCCGCGCCAGCTCAACCTGAGCTGGGTCACCGACTCGCTGGCCGTGGGCGGCGCGTTCCGGCCCGAGGACGTGCGTCGCCTGCGAGCGCAAGGCATCACAGCGGTGGTCGATCTGCGCGCGGAGGCCTGCGACGACGCGGCGCTGCTGGCGCGCCACGGCATCGTGTTCTTGCACCTGCCCACGCCCGATGCCCACCCGCTGCCGCTGGAAGATCTCGAGCGGGGGGTGGAGTGGGTGCTCGCCCAGCAGGCCGCCGGCCGGAAGGTGCTCGTGCACTGCATGCACGGCGCGGGGCGCGGGCCGCTCCTGGGCGCGGCGGTGCTGGTCGCCTGCGGCTACCGGGCCTCCGATGCCCTGCGGCTCCTGCGCGCCCGGCGGTGGCAGGCGGTGCCCAACGCGCGGCAGCTCGAGGTGCTGCGCGCGTACGAACTCCGCCAGCGCCGAGCATAGCCATGCGGATCCTCGCCGTCGATGTCGGGACCGGCACCCAGGACGTCCTGCTCTGGGACAGCGACCAGGCGCTGGAGAACTGCCCGCAGCTGGTGATGCCCTCGCCCACGGTGATCGTGGCGCAGGCCATCCGGGCAGCCACGGCAGCGCGCGAGCCGGTGCTGCTGACCGGCGTGACCCAGGGGGGTGGCCCGTGCATGTGGGCCGCCGAGGCGCATTTGCGGGCGGGCCTCCCGGTCTACGCCACGCCCGCGGCGGCCCGCACCTTCGACGACGAGCTGGAGAAGGTCGAGCGCCTGGGCGTGCGGCTGGTGTCGGAGGACGAGGCAGCGCGCCTGCGCGGCGTGCGGCGCATCGAGCTGCGCGACCTCTACTTCGACCAGATCGTGGCCACCCTCGCCGCCTTCGGCGCCCCGACCACCTTCGATGCAGTGGCCGTCGCGGTCTTCGACCACGGGAACGCGCCCCCCGGCGTCAGCGACCGGACGTTCCGCTTCGAGTACATCGCCCAGACGGTGAACGCGCCCAGCGGCCTGGCGGCGTTCGCCTTCTTCCGCGAGGCCATCCCGCCGCGGCTGACGCGGATGGCCAGCGTGGCGCAGAGCCTGGATCCGGCGATCCGCCTGCTGGTGATGGACACCGGCCCCGCTGCGGTGCTGGGCGCCCTGGACGACCCGGTGGTGCGCGCGCGGCCGTCGGTCATCGTAGCGAACCTAGGCAACTTCCATACCCTGGCGTTCCACCTCGTTGAGGGGCGCGTCGCTGGCCTGTTCGAGCACCACACCGGCGAGCTGTCGCAGGAGGAGCTGGAGCGGTATCTGGATCGCCTGGCGGACGGCACCATTACCAACCAGGAGGTGTTCGACGACATGGGGCACGGGGCGCTGGTGGCCGACCCCGCAGCGCCCCCGCCCGCGCTGCTGGCAGTGACCGGCCCCCGCCGCGGGCTGCTGGCGGCCTCGCGGCTCGCCCCCTACCTGGCAGTCCCGCACGGCGACATGATGCTGGCCGGCTGCTTCGGCCTCCTGCGCGCCTTCGCCGCCCACGACCCCGCCGTCGCGCCGGCGGTCGAGGCGGCGCTGGGGCCGCCGCTCGTTGCCGCCGCCCCGCCGGCCCACGCGTAGCGCCGGCGCTGGTCTGCTTCGCTGCCGTCGCCCACCGCGCTGTCGCGAAGCGCGCTGCTAGGAAGGGGCTCTTTGCGCCTGCGCCGGAGGGGCGCGGCTAGCGCAGCCCCTCGACGATGTTGCGGGCGTTGGCACGCATCAGGTCGACGTAGCTGCGGATCGAGCCATCCGGCGGGAAGGCGTCGCTGTAGAGCGGGAGCACGCGGACACCGGTCTCGCGCGCGAGCTGCTCGACCAGGCGCGAGGTGAACTGGGGCTCGACGAACAGCGCGCGCGCGCCGGCCTGGCGGAGCTGCTGCAGGAGCGCGAGGAGCTCGCCGGGAGTGGGCTCCTGCGCCTCGGAGGAGAGCACCGCGCCGATGAGCCGAAAGCCGTAGCGCTGCGCGAAGTAGGGAAAGGCGTCGTGGGCGACCACCAGCTGCCGCCGCTCGGCCGGGATGACGCTCAGCTGCTGCTCGAGTTCGGCGTCGAGGGCCTGCAGCTCGGCGATGTAGCGGGCTGCGTTCTGGTGATAGCTCGCGGCGCCCGCCGGGTCGGCCGCCGCGAAGGCGTCGCGGATGCGCTCGACGTAGTGCACGGCGAACTGGGGATTCAGCCAGAAGTGGGGGTTGGGCCGCCCGGCCGTCACGAGCGGCGGGAGGCCCTCGGCCAGCGCGACGCGCACCAGTTCGGGGCGGCCGGCGCCGGCCAGGAGCTGGCCCAGGAACGGCTCGAGGTCGAACCCGTTGTAGAGCAGGAGCTGCGCCCGGCTCAGGGCCACCAGGTCGCCAGGCGTCGGCTGATAGCCGTGCACATCGACCCCGTCGCCCAGGAGTGCGACGACCTCGACGCGCTCGCCCCCGACCTGGCGGGCGAAATCGGCGAAGAGGCTCAGGGTGGTCACCGCGGTCAGCGGCGTCGGGCGCTGCCGGAGCGGTCCGGCCGAGACAGCCAGGCCGGCGAGGGCGAGCAGGAGGGCTACCCCGACCGCCAGGGCAAGGAGGCGCCCTGCGCCTCGGGAGCGAAGACGGTGCCACGCGCGACGCAGCATCAGAACTCCTCCCCGGTGACGGGCGGGACCGCGCCCATCAGTTATCGAGACAGTGTATCACTTTCACATCGGTGCCGCTAGGGGGCGGCTCGCCTGCTATAGCGTCCGTATACCGCGGCCGGCGGCTACCAGCCGCGTGCGGTACTGAGACTACGCTGATGTAGATGTCGTCAGCCGCCGGCGGCGCTACGCTACAATCCAGCGCGATCCCAGCGGCGGTGCGCGCAGCGGCTACGCGCTGGAGCAGACCGAGAGGAGGCAGGCATGCGGCTGCGGTATGGGGGCGGGGTGTACGACCGGACGGTGGCGCTCCTGGCCGGCATCGTGAAGCCGGAGGGTGTGGAGCTGGAGTACGTGAGCGGCGTGCCCAACCAGATCTTCCGGCGCATGTTCGACACCGCTGAGTTCGATGTGAGCGAGATGTCGGCGGGCAACTACCTCAGCGCGCTGACGCAGGGCGAGGACCGCTTTGTGGGCCTGCCCATCTTCCCGTCGCGCGTGTTTCGGCACGGCTCGATCTTCGTGCGCACGGACGCGGGCATCGAGCGGCCCGAGGACCTGCGGGGCCGCCGCGTCGGGGTGCCGGAGTACGGCCAGACGGCGAACGTCTGGGTGCGCGCCATCCTGCAGCACGAGTACGGGGTCCATGCCCGCGAGATCCACTGGGTGCGGGGCGACACGGAGAAGATCGCCCTGCAGCTCCCGCCCGGCGTCGTGGTCGAGGACGCGCCGCGCGGCGTGACGCTGAGCGAGCTGCTCGAGCGGGGGGAGCTCGATGCGCTGGCCGCGCCCGAGAAGCCGGCCTGCTTCGTCGCCGGCTCGCCGCGCGTGCGCCGCCTGTTCCCCGACTTCCCCGTGGTCGAGGCCGACTACTACCGGCGCACGGGGCACTTCCCGATCATGCACCTGGTGGTCATGCGCCGCGACGTGTACGAGCGCGATCGCACCCTGCCCCGCCGCCTGTACGACGCCTTCCAGGCGGCCAAGGCCTGGGCCTACGAGCAGCTGGCGCGCGCCGGCACGCTGGCCACCAGCCTGGCGTTCCAGACCGCGGCCTACGAGCAACAGCTCGCCCTCTTGGGTGAGGATCCCTTCGCTTACGGCGTGGCGCGCACCCGCGCCACCGTCGAGGCGCTGGCAGGCTACGTGTACGAGCAGGGGCTCGCCAGCCGGGTCGTGTCGCTCGAAGAGCTGTTCGTCCCGGAGCTGCTGGACACCTGACCCAGCCTCCCCGGCGGAGGCGGTCGCGGGCGCTGCCGCGTGCTCCTCGCGGTGTCAGGGCGGGGGAGCGTTCGGGCTCGGGGTGAGGGGCGCGCTCGCGGCCGGGCTGACGGCCGCGGGGCCGGGCGTGCCGGCGACGGCCCTGCGGGGTGGGGGCAGCCGCACCGGTGTCATGGGAGGCAGGGGCGGCGGGCGCACCACCACTGGCGTAGGGGTACGGGGTGGCGTAGGTGTCGCGGGGGGTGGCGTGGGCTCGGCGCCGGGCGGCGTGGCCGGCGCCTCGGCCAGCAGGCCGCGCAGCTCCTGCGCGGTGGCCAGCGCCTCGCAGACCGACCAGCCCTGCCCGCCCCAGCCCGTGTGCTCGCACCAGGTCCAGCCATCGGCCGGGATGGGGCCGCGCACGATCAGCACGCGCGCGCCGGGGCGGAGCGTGGTCAGGACGGGCTGCGCGAGGCCGGGGCCGGCGCGCACGTTGAGCTCCTGATCGCTCACCACGGTCGCCTCGATGCCCGCGGGCTGCGCGCCGGGGCCGGCGCCCGCGCGCGCGGCCGGCAGGAGCGCCGCAGCGAGCAGCACGGCGGCGCGCGCCGTCCGGCGAATGGTGTCCACGCGCGTGAGGGGAGGTGCCGACCGCTCCTCGGGCATGGTTTATTATGTGTCGGCGCCAGCCGTGGGCCCAGCGTTAGTTGGCTCGCCCGCGGCGCCCCTGCTATCCTTCGGCCGAGTAGGAGGCCAGGCTGGCGGAGCGGGCGATGCTCGAGCTAGCGATTCCGGGCGTCGGCCACTATCGGCTCGCACACCTGCTGCTCGACGTGAACGGCACGCTGTCGCTCGACGGCGAGCTGCTGGAGGGGGTGGCCGAGCGGCTCGCGCGGCTGCGGGTGGTGCTGGCCGTGGAGCTGCTCAGCGCCGACACGCACGGCCGGCTGGACGCGACCGCCGCGGCGCTCGGTGTGACAGGCCACCGGCTGCGCGCTGGGGAGCCGGAGGCGGCCCAGAAGGCGGCGCGCGTGCATGCCCTGGGGCCAGCGGCGGTAGTGGCCATCGGCAACGGGGCGAACGACGAGGCGATGCTCCGCGCGGCGGCGCTCGGCATCGCCGTGCTCGGGCGCGAGGGGCTAGCGTCGGCGGCGCTGGCCGCTGCCGACGTGGTCGTGCCGTCGATCCAGGACGCGCTCGACCTGCTGCTCCATCCGCTGCGCCTCATCGGCACCCTGCGCCGGTAGGCGGCCGGCGGACGCTGGGCGGACCAATCCCACCTGGGAGGGGGAAGGGTGCAGGTTACGGCCTGGTTCGTGGTAGTGACGGCGCTGTTCGTCACCACGCTGCTCACGGCCAACATCATCGCGGTCAAGCTCGTAGATCTGGCTGGCATTGTCGTTCCGGCGGCGATCGTGATCTTCCCGCTGTCGTACATCTTCGGCGACGTGCTCACCGAGGTGTACGGCTATCGTCAGGCGCGGCGCGTTATCTGGCTGGGGTTCCTCTGCAACCTGGTGATGGTAGTAGCGGTGTGGGTGGGCCAGGTGCTGCCCCCCGCCATGTTCTGGGAGGGCCAGGCGGCCTACGAGCAGATCCTCGGCTTCACGCCGCGCCTGCTGGTGGCGTCCTTCACTGCGTACCTGGTCGGCGAGTTCGCCAACTCCTACGTGCTGGCGCGCCTGAAGATCGCGACGCGGGGGCGCTGGCTGTGGACCCGCACGATCGGGTCCACGCTGGTAGGGGAGGGGCTGGACTCGCTGGTGTTCATCACCCTCGCCTTTGCCGGCGTGATCCCGACCGTCGAGGGGCTGCTGTCGACCGTGGTGACCCAGTGGCTGCTGAAGACAGCCTACGAGGTGGTGGCCACGCCCCTGACCTATGCGGTCGTGACGTTCCTGAAGCGGGTCGAGGGGCTTGACGTCTACGACTACGACACGAACTTCAACCCGCTGCTGGTGGCCGAGTAGGGGCGGCACCGAGGAGAGAGGCCGTGCGCGCGCTGCGCTTCGATGGCACGCGGCTGGAGCTGGCGGAGGTGCCGTGCCCCACGCCGGCGCCGGGGGAGGCGCTGGTCCGGGTGCGGCTGGCGGGCATCTGCCAGACCGACCTGGAGCTGACGCGCGGCTACATGGGCTTCCGGGGAACGCTCGGGCACGAGTTCGTGGGCGAGGTGGCGGCGCTGCCGGAGGGCGAGTGCGCGCTGCGCGTGGGGCAGCGGGTGGTGGGCGAGATCAACGCCGGCTGCGGGCAGTGCGCGGCCTGCCGCCGCGGGCTGATGCGGCACTGCCCCGCGCGCACGGTGCTGGGCATCCTCGGCCGCGACGGGGCCTTTGCCGACTACCTCACGCTGCCGGTGGGCAACCTGCATCCCGTGCCGGACGCGTTGCCGGACGAGCGGGCGGTGTTCGTGGAGCCGCTGGCGGCGGCGCTAGAGATCCTGGAGCAGGTGCCGATTCGCCCCTCGGACCGCGTGCTGGTGCTGGGCGACGGCAAGCTGGGGCAGCTCGTGGCGCGGGTGCTGGCCGCCACGGGCTGCGCGCTGGCGGTGGTCGGCCACCACGCCAACAAGCGGGCGCTGCTGGCCGCGGCGGGCATTCCGGCTCTCGCCGAGCCGCCGGCGGAGCGGGCGGATGTGGTGGTGGACTGCACCGGCCGGGCCAGCGGCTTTGCCGAGGCGCTGCGGCTGGTGCGGCCGCGCGGCACGCTGGTGCTGAAGACTACGGTGGCGCCTCACGCGGCGGGGCGCGAGGCGGCGCTCGACCTCGCGCCCGTGGTGATCGACGAGATCACGGTGGTGGGCTCGCGCTGCGGGCCGTTCCCGCCGGCGCTGCGCGCCTTGGCGGAGCGGCGGGTGGACGTCGACCCGCTGGTGAGCGCCGTGTACCCGCTCGCGGAGGGATGTGCGGCCTTCGCGCGCGCCGCCGAGCCCGCGACGCTGAAGGTGCTCCTGCGACCGTGAGGGGAGCCGGCGCACCGCACTCCGCCGAGAAGCACGTAGCCCTATAGCGAGAGCGGTTTGCTATACTCACAGCGCTGTTTCAGGACGGAGGGGGTGCGCTGCGCTTGAGCGGGTTGAGCGGTTACCCAGGGACCAAGAGCGCTGCTTGTACACCACCGCTCCTGGTACGGCTAGGGGCGGCGGTGATCCCTTTAGCGCTCGTGACCATTGCTGCACTCTGGCGAGTCTGGTTCCTCCGCCAAGGTGTCCTCGCGATAGATAAAGATGAGGCCATTGTGGGTCTTATGGGGCTATATATTCTGGCTGGAGATCGCCCCGTTTTCTTCTATGGACAGAGCTACCTGGGAAGCGCCGAAGCCTACCTCCATGCAGCTGTATTCGCTATTTTAGGGGCGTCGAGCATCACCTTGAGAATTGTACCGCTGCTCATATCGTTGGTATGCGTTTATCTTGTCTATCGCCTGGGAAGCACACTCTATAGTCGGGACATTGGTATCATTAGCGGTGTATATCTGGCATTGTCGCCGGTATTTTTCACTATGTGGAGTTTACGGGCGCGTCTAGCGTTTCTTGAGCTGTTAGCTATTGGCACAGCACTTATCCTGCTTGCATTGCGCTTACAGCGAGGATGTGCACCACCGTGGCTGCCATTTCTGTTCGGACTCTTACTGGGTCTCGGTTTATGGACCAATCAGCTCATACTGCTATATATACCGGCATTATTCATCCTTCTTGTGGGTAAGCCCACACGATACGGTGTGATACAAACGATGATCGCCGGACTGGGGACATTTATCGGAGGATTGCCGCTATGGCTGACCAACATTAGCCATGGTAATGGTACGATACGCAACTTACAAGCGATGTATACCTCCCAGTTCCCAGGCTTGCCGGGTATCCCTGGATATCGTGAGATGATCATTAGCCACCTTCACACCGGTCTACCAGTGTTAACCGGCTTTTTCCAACCCCATGACCCTCCTATCGACTGGAATTTATTGATACCCTATCCGATGGGCGATCGCATAGCGCCTATCGCAATATGTACTACGTTAGTGTTGATTGCTGCAATGCTAGTGATCAAGAACTGCATACAGCTTATTAAGCGTGATTGTACTGCATCAATGCAGTATATACGCGGAGAGTTGGCATTAGCGATGCATTTTCTGGCTGTTCCACTTATAGTATATGCTGCAACGATCAGCGCATACCAAGCCGCAAGTCCGCGCTACCTACTTCTGCTCTACTCTTGCGTACCGTTGTTTGTGAACGCCGTTATGCGAGGCATCGAATGGCTATTGGCGCGAGTTAAGCAGATCTGTGCACATATATTCTTGCCGCTTTGGATCAATGACGCGCACACATGGTCAATCGTTTTGTTTACGCTCGCAATCGGGGTCAACGTGCGTGGACATACCGGTGTACAGTATAGCTGGACCGCCAAATTGAGCGACGAACATCTGCAGAACTTGGCGCATTATTTGTATCAACGCGATGTAACAGCCTTCTATGCAGAAGACTGGATCACCTATCCTTTGATGTTCCTCAGCCGCGGCCAGCTCGTGGGAAGTTTGCCCGGTTGTTTCTGGCGGATCGACTCTGATCATGCCCGTGTGGCTGCCGCTCCTAAAGGAGCATGGATCGTCACCGACCCCCGTACCGAAGCCTCCGTCCTAGAGCAGCTTCAGAATGCCGGTGCATCATATGCACGCGAAAACATGGTTGGTTTCACGGTCATATATGATGTCGTGCCTACCTCGGCGCTGCCTATCTGCCGCCCCGGGGCGCCGCCGGTCCCGGCTGCAGGCGCGTCTGCCGAGCCCGTTGGCGACGCTGGTCCGGAAAGCGCAGCGGAGCAGGCTCCGTGATGCTTGGTGGCGGGCGCGTCGTTCAGGTATAGTTGCTGGCACGCGAGTTCGCGCGAGTTCGGGAGGGGGATGAGCGCGCGAGAGCTGCTGGCCACTACGGTCGATCCGGTCGGCCTCGAGACGCTCCTGCGCGTGGCCGACGTCCCTGCCTACAACGCCTGGGTGTTCCGCCAGATCCGTCCCTTCCTCGGCCAGCGCATCCTCGAGGTCGGCTGCGGCATCGGCAACCTCACCGGCTACTACCTCGACCGCCCGCTCGTTGTTTGCCTCGACTTGCTCCCGGAAGCGCTCGCCTTCGTCCGCCAGCAGTTCCCCAACTACCCCAACCTCCTCACCGTCCAGGGCGACATCTGCGCCGAGGCCACGGTGGCTGCCCTGGCGCCCTACCAGTTCGACACCGTCGTGCTGCTCAACGTGCTCGAGCACATCGCGGACGATGCCCGCGCCCTGGCCTGTATCCATCGCCTGCTGGTGCCGGGCGGGCGGCTGCTGCTGCTGGTGCCGGCCGGGCGGTACCTGTACGGGACGCTCGATCGGGCGCTAGGGCACTATCGGCGCTACGAGGCGGCACCGCTGCGGGCACTGCTGGAGGGGAGCGGGTACCGAGTGGAGCGGCTGCGATACATGAACCTGCTGGGGATCGTGGGCTGGTTCGTGAACGGGCGGGTGCTGCGGCGGGAGCTCTTGCCGCGGCCGCAGCTGGCGGTGTTCAACGTGCTGGCGCCGCTGCTGGAGCGGCTGGAGCGGTGGCTGCCGCCGCCGCGGGGCCAGTCGCTGGTGGCCATCTGCCGGAAGCCCTGAGCGTTCCCCGCGCCGGGCCGCCCACTCCCTAGCTCTCCCCCGCGCCTCCTAACCATCGCATCACCCCGAGACCTCTGTCTTGCCGCTCATTTCGCAACATCGCGTGCCGTATACTGAATACGTACTAGCGCTGATCGCGCACGCTCCAGGCAGCTGCGTGGCGTGCGCGAGCGGAGCGTAGCGAGCCGTGCGTAGGGCGATGCGGGGACACAGCGGTCGGCGGAAGAGCGCAGGGGGCTGGCGCGCCGCTCCCGGTGGCGTGTCCGGCCTGCCTCAGGTGGGGCTGGCTCGCTGGAGTGCCACGACCGTGCTGCCGGCGCTGCTTCTCATCGGCACGCTGCTCGCGGCCTGCGCCGCTCCTGTCTCCCCGAGCGCGTCCCCCTCTTCAGGGGCTCCTGCTGCCGCTCAGAGTCCTGCGGTGCAGCAACCCCAGTCCCTGGAGACGGTGCGGGTGGCCCACGTCCCCTCGACGCTGTTCGCGCCGCTCTACGTGGCCATCGAGAAGGGCTACCTCCAGGAGCAGGGGATCGCTCCCCAGCTGGAGGTGGTCGCTGCCGGCCAGGATGCCATGGCGCTGGCCGCTCAGGGCCAGCTCGATGCCGTCGTGGGCGGCTTCGCGGCGGCCACGTTCAACGCCATCGCGCGCGGGCTGGAGATCCGCGCCGTCGGCTCGCTGGGAACCCAGCCGCAGGTGGGCTACCCCTCGGCCTTGATGGTGCGCAAGGACTTGCTCACCAGCGGCGAGGTCCAGACGGTGGCCGACCTACGCGGCCGCAAGGTCGCGCTGGCCGGCGGGGCGGGTAGCACCGGCTCCTACTGGGTGGCGACCAAGCTGCGCGAGGCGGGGCTCTCCTTGCGCGACATCGAGATCGTCAACATGCCGTTCCCGGACATGGTCGCGGCGTTCAAGTCCGGCGCGATCGACGCCGCGTTCCCGCCCGCCCCGTTCACTACCGAGATCCTCCGCGACGGCACCGCCGACATCTTCGGCGGGCCCATCCGCCCGGGCGCCTCGGCCGTCGGCATCCTGTACGGAGCGCTCTTCATGCAGGAGCGCGATGCGAGCGCGCGCCGCTTCTTCGTCGCCCTCGTGCGTGCGGCGCGCGACCTCCAGGGCGACGGCTACTACCGCGACGAGCACCTCCGGGCATACGCCAAGTACACCAACCTGGCGCTGGACACGCTGCGCCAGATCGACCGGTACGACTTCCACCCCGACCTGCGGCCCGATACCGAGACGCTGCTGGACATGCAGCGGGTCTTCCTGGAGGCCGGGATCCTGACGTACAGCCCACCGCTGCCGGCCGAGCGCATCGTCGACGAGAGCTACAGCCGTGCCGCTGTGGCGCAGCTCGGTCCCTACCGGCCTTAAGCCGCCGCCTCTCGCGCCGCGCCCCTCCCACCGAGGACCGAGGAGCCGTCTTCTGGCGGATGAGCGCAGCGCTCGCTTCCCCGCTCAGCCACGCGTTTACTCCCCACGGCCCCGGCCCGCGGGGCGGCGCTCAGAGCGGGGCGGGCAGGGGGGCGAGCTGCTGCTCGCACCAGCGCGCGGCCGCCAGCAGCGTGGCCTCGCGCCAGGGAGCAGCGACGAGCTGGATGGAGAACGGCAGGCGCTCGGCGCTCAGGCCGCTGGGAAGGCTCAGCGTCGGCACGCCGAGCAGGCTCCAGATGGCCTGGAAGCGCGCATCGCCCGTGGTGCTCGGCTCGGGCGCGACGTTCGACGCCGTGGGAGTGAGCAGGCAGTCGAGCTGGCTGAAGAGCGGCTGCAGGCCCAGGCGCAGCCGCCGCCGCAGGCGCTGCGCGCGCAGGTACGCCGCAGCCGGCAGCACCAGCCCGACCTCGATAGTCGCGCGGAGGCGGGGCGGGTAGGCCGCGGCGTGCTGTGCGTGGAGCCGGGCATGGACCGCGGCGGCTTCCGACCACATGATGACCTGCTGGGCGGCCAGCAGCCGCTCGAACGGCTCGGGCAGGGGCACCACGCGCACCTCGGCGCCGGCCTGCTCGAACCGCGCCGCGACCTGCTCGACGTGGGCCCGCACCGGCGGCTCGGCGCGCTCCAGGACGTCCTGCACCAGCCCCAGGCGCGGCGGCGGGGGGGCGATGACGGCGGCCTGGTAGTCGTCTAGTGGCCGGTCGCGCGACCCCGGATCGGCCGGGTCGTGGCCGGCCAGTACCGCGAGCAGCGCGGCCACGTCGGCGACGCTGCGGGCGATCGGCCCCACATGGTCGAGCGACCAGGCCACCGGGAGGATGCCGCGGCGGCTGATCCGGCCGAAAGTAGGCTTGAGGCCCACCACCCCACAGTAGCCGGCGGGCCGCAGGATGGAGCCGGCGGTCTGGGTGCCCAGAGCGGCGGGTACCTGGCGCGCCGCAACGGCCGCGGCAGAGCCGCTGCTGGAGCCGCCGGGCGTGCGGTCCGGGTGCCAGGGGTTCCGTGTGCGCGGCGGGTCGACCATGGCGAAGGGGGTAGTGACCGTCTTGCCCAGGATCACGGCGCCGGCGGCGCGCAGCCGGGCCACGCTGGCGGCGTCCTCAGCGGGCGTGGTGGAGAACACGGCGCGCCAGCCGGCGGTCGTCGGCAGGCCCGCGACGTGGTAGATGTCCTTGATGCCCACGGGCACCCCATTCAGGGGGCCGGCATCGCCGCGCCGCGCCGCCTCGTCGCAGCGGCGCGCCTGGGCCCGCGCCCCCTCGGCATCCAGCGTCTCCCAGGCCTGCACGCGCGGCTCGGTCGCCTCGATCCGCGCGAGCAGCGCCTCGAGCAGCTCAACGCTGCTGATCTCGCGGCGCCGGATCGCCGCCGCGGCCTGAAGCACGCCTAGCTCGTGCAGCGGCTCCATCGCTAGCCCTCCGCCCCCCCGATGAAGTCGGGCTCTACATCTGTCAGCTCCAGGGGGAGCTGGGCCAGCTCCCAGACCGCGGCGGCCGCGGCTTCGAGCATAGCCTGCAGGGCCCCGACGCGCTCGGGGCCCCAGGTGGCCTCGGCCGCGCGCCTTAGAGCGTCCAGTACTTCGGCCTTGGAGGTCATGGCATCGAGCTGCATCGGTGCTCTCCATCAAGCAGCGACGCGCGGGCGTGCCCCGGCGCCGGGGCCGCGGCGTGCGTCCTGGAGGGTGATGCCGCGCTGGCGTAGAGTGTGCAGGACGGCGAGGCGGGATGGCAACCGGTGGGCTGGCAGGGAGCACGTGGCCGCGCTGACGGGCGCCGGGCGGGCGCGCGGTGTACTCTCCGGGTAGAGGGGTGACGCGATGGGGCGCTGGCAGGAGGGCGGGAAACGGCTGGTGGTGTGGGCCCGTGCGACGGCCCCCGCGCGCCTGCTCCAGCGCTACCTCGCCGACGACCTGCCCAATTGGGCGGCGGCTATCGCCTACCATGCGTTCTTCGCGCTGTTCCCGCTCCTGCTGTCGCTGCTGACGCTGACCGGCCTGGTGCTCCGGGATCCGGCGCGGCTCGCCGCGCTGACCAGCACGATCGTCCAGCTGTTCCCCGCCGAGGCGGCGGAGCCCCTGCTCGCCGTGCTCCAAGGCACGCGCGAGCACGTGGGCCTGCTCGGCCTCGTCAGCCTCCTCGGCCTGCTCTACAGCGCCTCCGCACTGTTCGGGAGCCTGGAGCACGTCTTCGACCGGATCTACCGCGTGCCGGAACGGGGCTTTCTGCGACAGAAGGTCATGGCGACGGGCATGCTCCTGCTGTTCGCGCTCTTGCTCTTGCTGTCGCTGACCACCGCCGGCGTGGCCGCGCTAGTCGGTAGCCTGTCGCAGGAGGTGGCCGCGACCGTTCCTTGGCTGCCCTGGCTGAGCCGTGTGCTGGAGAGCGGCGCCCTGGTGAGCGCGGTGAGCTGGGCCCTCTCCGTGGGGTGGACGTTCCTGCTGTTCTGGCTGATCTACTGGATCGTGCCGAACCGCCCGCTCGCCCCCGGCCAGGTGTGGCCGGGCGCTCTCGCGGCCACCGTGCTCTTCCAGGCGAGCACGCAGCTCTTCCCCCTGTACCTGCGCCACGTGGGCCAGTTCAACCGCTACGGTGCGGCGTTCGGCCTGGCGCTGCTGCTGCTCACCTGGTTCTATTTCCTGGCGCACATCCTGCTCTTCGGCGCGACGCTCAACGCCTTTCTCGAGGACGAGCGCACAGCCGCTGGCGCCTCCCGCGCCGCTCCGAGCCCGGCACAGGAGGCACTACCTCAGGGAACAGCGCCCGCTGGCCGCGCGGCGGAACCGGGCGCGGGGGCGGGGCGGACCGGCTGAGGGGCCAAGTTGGGGGTCAGGCGCCGGCGGTGGCCGCGAGTGGCCGGCCGGCGGCGAGTGTGGCGGCCACGCGGATCGCCTCCGCCATGCTCTGTGCGTCGGCCACCCCCTGGCCAGCGATGTCGAAGGCGGTCCCGTGATCCACCGAGGTGCGGAGGAAGGGAAAGCCCAGCGCCACGCTCACACTGCGCTCGAAGCCGTGGACCTTGATGGCGATGTGCCCCTGGTCGTGGTACATGGCGAGCACGGCGGCGTAGAGGCCTTTTACAGCTCGGGCGAACAGGGAGTCGGCGGGGTAGGGTCCCTGCGCATCGATGCCCTCTGCCCGGGCGTCAGCGACGGCCGGCGCGATGGCCTCGATCTCCTCGCGGCCCAGCAGCCCCCCCTCGCCGGCGTGGGGGTTGAGCGCCGCCACGGCGATGGTGGGCCGCTGCCAGCCCCAGGTCTCGAAGGAGCGGTGGGTGAGGCGGAGCTGCCGCAGCACCCGCTCGCGCGTCACCAGGCGGCAGGCCTCGGCGAGGGAGTAGTGGGTGGTGAGGTGCACGACGCGCAGGGCGCCGCTCACCAGCATCGTGGCCTGCTCGGTGATGCCGGTGAGCCGCTCGAACAGCGCCATGTGCCCCATATCCGGGTAGCCGGCGAGGCTGGTGGCCTCCTTGCTGATCGGAGCGGTGACCATCCCCGCCACCCGCCCCGCGCGCGCCAGCTCGTAGGCCTGCAGCACGTACTCCATCGCCGCGCGGCCGGCCTCGGCGCTGACCTGGCCGAGCGGCAGGTGCTCGGCATCGACGTTGGCGAGGTCGAGCACCTCCACCACACCGGGCTGCCCCTCTGCGGCCTCGGGGGTGGCCACCGGGCGGATGGTCAGCGCCACCGGGGTCCAGCGCAGCGTCCGCTGGAGCATGGCCGCGCTGCCCACGACCAGCGGCCGGCAGAGCGCGTACAGCTGCGGGTCGGCGAGCGCCTTGAGCACGACTTCGGGCCCGATGCCCGCCGGGTCGCCCATGGTGATCGCTAGTAGCGGCCGTGCCATTCGGTCCCCCTCGGGTGGGCGGGGGTGGCGCGCCTCCACCGCCCGCGGAATAGTGCGGCGTCCCCGCCACTCTATGGTAGAGTTAACCGCGATCGAGCCCGCTCGTGCAACGCCGCTGGAGCGCCCATGGCCGGCTGGCCGTCGAAGTCTCGCTCGCCCCTGCGCCTCGTGGCGCTGTTCCGCCTGGCGCTGCTCACCGCCGTGGCCGCAGGGCTCCTCCTCGCCATGCTGACGGTCGGCTACTACACCGACTGGCTGTGGTTCGAGAGCCTGGGCTACGCGAGCGTCTATGCCACGGCAGTGCTGACGCAGGTAGGGGTGTTCAGTGTGGCGGCGCTCCTCTTCCTCGGGCTGCTCGCGGCCAACGTCCTGCTCGCCCGCCACCTGGCGCGGCGCTTCGAGTACCGGCGCGGGCGCAGCGAGGAGGGGCTCTGGGTCTACCTGGCGCGGGTGGCCGATCAGCTCGGGGATCGCGCACAGTACGTGCGCACCCTCAACGCCGGCCTCGTCGTCGCGGGGCTCTTCTTCGCCGTGCTCCTCGGCCTCACCGCCGCGAACAACTGGCTGACCATCCTCCGCTTCATCCACGCCCGCCCGTTCGGGGTGACCGACCCGCTCTTCGGCCAGGACGTAGCCTTCTACGTCTTCACGCTGCCATTCTACCGTTTCCTGCACGGTTGGCTGACCAGCGCGCTCCTCCTCGTCACGCTCGCCACCCTGGCGGTGTACGCCGTGATCCTGGTCTACGAGCTGAACCTCGAGGTGGAGCGGGTACTCGCCCGCCTGGGGCGGGCCATCCGGGCGCACCTGCTGGGGCTGCTGGCGGGCTTCCTGGTGCTGCTCGCCGCGCATCACCTGCTCACCCTCTACGAGCTGGTGCACTCTACCCGCGGTGTTGTCTATGGGGCCGGCTATGCCGATGTGCACGCCCAGGTGCCAGCCCAATGGGCCCTGACCGCCCTGGCGCTGCTGGCGGCCGTGCTGGCGATCGCGACCATCTTTCGCCGCACGTTTCGCCTGCTAGGGCTGGGGCTGGGGGCCTGGGCGGTCGGCGCGCTCGTGCTCGGCATCCTGTACCCCAGCTTCGTGCAGAGTGTCGAGGTGCGGCCCAACGAGCTGGCGCGCGAGACTCCTTACATCGAGGCCAATATCCAGGCCACCCGCCGCGCGTACGGCCTGGATGGCGTGGAGGAGCGCACCTTCCCGGCCGAGGAGGCTGTGACCGCGGAGGAGATCCGCGCCAACCCGCAGACCATCAACAACATCCGGCTGTGGGACCACCGCCCGCTGCTCGACACCTACAACCAGCTCCAGAGCATCCGGCCCTACTACAGCTTCGCCGACGTGGATATCGACCGCTACGTGGTTAACGGCCAGTACCGCCAGGTGATGCTGGGGGTGCGCGAGCTGGTGCCGAGCCGGCTGCCGCCCCAGGCGCAGACCTGGGTGAATCAGCGGCTGATCTACACCCATGGCTACGGGGTGGCCATGAGCCCGGTGAACGCCGTGGGGCCGGAGGGGCTGCCGCAGTTCTTCATCAAGGACGTGCCGCCCACCGGCGAGATCCCCATCACGCGCCCGGAGATCTACTACGGCGAGCGCGATAGCCGGGGCCACTACGTGATCGTGCGGACCGCCCGGCCGGAGTTCGACTACCCGCTCGGCGACGACAACACCCAGACGGTCTACCAGGGGCGCAGCGGCGTCGAGCTGAACTCGCCGTGGCGGCGGCTGGCCTACGCCTGGTACTTCCACGACGGCAACCTGCTGCTGAACACCGACCTGCGGCCGGAGTCGCAGATCCTGTACCGGCGCAATGTCCAGGAGCGCGTGAGCACCATCGCGCCGTTCCTGCAGCTGGACGGGGACCCATACATCGTCGTGGCCGACGGGCGCCTGATCTGGATGCTCGACGCCTACACGACCACCAACCGCTACCCCTACTCGCAGCCCTATCCGTTCGCCGAGCCGGGGCGGCGGTTCAGCGGCATCAACTACATCCGCAACAGCGTGAAGGTGACCGTGGACGCCTACGACGGCACCACGACCTTCTATATCGCGGATCCGACGGATCCCCTCGTGCAGACCTACGCGGCCATCTTCCCCGGCCTCTTCGTCCCGCTCGACGCCATGCCCGCGGCGCTGCGGGCTCACCTGCGCTACCCCGAGGACCTGTTCCGCGTCCAGGCCGGGATGTACCTGACCTATCACATGCAGAACCCGACGGTGTTCTACAACCGTGAGGACGTGTGGAGCATCCCGTTTGAGCGCTTCGGGGACAACCGCCAGCCGGTGGAGCCCTACTACACGATCATGCGGCTGCCCGGCGAGGCGCGGGAGGAGTTCCTGCTCATGCTCCCGCTAGCGCCGGCCAACCGCGACAACATGATCGCCTGGTTGGCGGCCCGGTGCGACGAGCCCCACTATGGCAAGCTCCTGGTCTATAAGTACCCGAAGGACAAGCTGATCTACGGCCCCTTCCAGATCGAGACCCGCATCGATCAGGACCCCACGATCGCTGCGCAGTTCACGCTCTGGAACCAGAGCGGCTCGCGGGTTATCCGTGGGAACCTGCTAGTGATCCCGGTCGGCAACTCGAACCTCTATGTAGAGCCCATCTACCTCCAGGCGGCGCAGGGGCCGCTGCCCGAGCTCAAGCGCGTGGTGGTGGCGACGGGCAACCGCATCGCCATGGAGCCGACGCTGGAGGCGGCGCTGGCGCGCTTGTTCGCCGGCCAGCCCCCCGAGGCCCCGCTGACCGCGGCCCCCCGACCAGGGGAGGGCGTGGGGCCGCCAGGAGCCTCGCCGGCGGCCGCGGCGGTGGCGCGCTCGGCGCACGAGCACTACCGCCGCGCGCAGGAGGCGCTCCGCGCCGGCGACTGGGCGCGCTACGGCGAGGAGCTCCGGGCGCTGGAGGCCGACCTGCAGCGCCTGCTCGAACTCCTACCCTAGCAGGGCGCCGTGGAGGCTAGCCACAAGGGCTCGCTGGTCGGAGTCGACGCGATGCACGGCGTGGGCGCTGGGCCGTGGTCCCTGGTCCTCCTCGCTCGCCACGTGCTGGTGCTCGCGGCGCTACCGCTCCTCGCGCTGGTGAGCCTCATCGCGCGGGAGGTGCGCGCGGCGCCCGCCGCCGGGCCGCTGGCCGATGCGCCGCGTACCTACGAGGCGGAGCCGCTGGAGACCGACGCGGCCGAGGGCGTGGAGCGCTATACCTTCCGCGTCCGGCCAGGGGCCACGCTGTGGGATATCGCTACCGAGGCGCTGCCCCGCACCGCCCTGGAGGAGGGGCCGGCCCGCGCGCTGGAGCTCGTGGAGGCCGCGTTCAAACAAACCTACCCCGAGCGCTCTGCCAACGACGTGCGGCTGGACGACGCGTTCGTGCTGGAGGTGCCCGCGGGCACGTTCGTGACGGCGAGCCTCGTCAGCGCCGATCGCGGCCGGACGATCGAGTACACCTCGTTCCAGGGCGACCGGCTGATCGAGTACCGCGCCGATCCCGCGGTGATCTACCGCCTAGTGCCGGCGGCGGAGCCCTGGCGCGTGCGGGTCTTGCTGCGCGCCGGCACCTCGCTGCCGGCGGTAGAGGTGGCTCGCCGCGCCTACGAGACCGCCACGCCGGATTTCCTTCAAGTCCGGACGATCCGCGCGGTGCTGAGCGAGACCCCGCCGGTGATCTACGTGGATACGCGGCATCCCTACCTCGACCAGTTCCGCAACTACCGCGACCGCGCGGTCGCGGTCGAGCCGCAGGAAGACGGCCTGCAGCTCTACCGGTTCGATCCCGCTGATGAGGAGGTCCCGTTCCTCGCGGTCGAGGATGCCATCGGGGACGAGTGGGACGCGGCCAACTTCCCGGCGGTCGCGCGGCGCGAGTTCTACCGCGACGGTACGGTCAAGCAGTACTTCCTTACCCAGCCGGGCGACATCCTCTCCCTGCTCAGCCGGCCCGATAACCGGCGCTGGGCCACGCTCCTGCCCGACTGGACGGCGTGGACGGAGGGCGAGCCGGAGCGCCTCCCCCCGTTTGCGCCCGCGGTCACCGAGGCGGGGGCGCTGCTGCCCGGCCGGCTCCTGGTGCTGGTCCACCGGCCCCGGCGCGTCGAGCGGGCCGGCACGGGGGTGGAGTGCCTCGGCATCCCGCTCGGGCTGGCGATCACGGCGGGGCTGGCCGGCTGGTGGCGCCAGCGCCGCGCTCCGGCGCCGTGGTGGGGCCGGGCGCGGGACGCGTAAAATCTCCGCTAAGATGGGGTAAGACCCACCGGTGCTTACAAGCAGGGAGGCAGAGCATGGCGCGCTGGCAGCTCCTCAGCGGGCTTCTCGGGCTGGTGTTGGCTAGTGCCTGTGGCCCGGCGGCCAGTGCCCCGCCGGCCTCGCCCCCGCCGGCCGCCCAGCAGCCGGCCGGGGCCACCCCGACCGTGGCGGCGGGGGCTCCGGCATCGCTCGAGACCGTGCGCATCGCCGAGACCTCGGCGATCGCTTACGCGCCCGTGTACATCGCGGAGGCGCGCGGCTACTATCGTGAGCAGGGCCTGACGTTGGAGTTTGAGAACTTCGCTGGTGGCGCCGATGCGCTCCCCGCGCTCGCCCGCGGCGACTTCGACCTCAACCTCGGCGCGATCAGCGCCGGCACGTTCCACGCGATCGAGCGCGGGCTGGACATCAAGATCGTCGCGCCGATGGGAATCCTCCCCCTGCGCGACAGCGCCCTGCCGCTCCTGGTCCGCAAGGACCTGGTGGACAGCGGCACCGTAACGACGGTCGGCGACCTGCGCGGGCGGCGGGTGGCCGTGAACACTCGCGGCGCGATCGTGGAGTACCTGCTCACGAAGGTGCTGGAGCGGGAGGGGCTCACCATTCGCGACGTGGAGGAGGTGACCCTGCCCTTCCCCGACCACGCGACGGCGTTCGCCTCGGGCGCGATCGATGCCTCGATCACGGCCGAGCCGTTCGCTACCCGCGCGCTCAGCCAGGGCGTGGCGAGCAAGTTCATCGCGGAGATCGCGCCGGGCCGCATGACCACGGTGGTGATGTACTCCGGGCGCTTCATCCGTGAGCGGCCCGAGGTCGCGCGCCGCTGGATGGTCGCGACGATGCGCGGCGCGCGGGAGCTGCAGGGGCCGGAGCTGGGCGTGACCTACCCGGAGAAGTTCTACACGCCTGAGAACCTCGCCGTGTTCGAGCAGCACCTCGGGGTGAGCGCGCAGGTGATCCGCGACCAGGTGCCTTACACCTGGGACCCGGACCTGGAGCTCCAGGTAGACTTCATCCTAGACCAGCAGCTGGTCCACATCCGGAACGGCGTGCTCCAGCTCGCCCAGCCGCTGCCGGCGGAGCGCTTGGTCGACGAGAGCTTCGTGCGCTACGCGCAGCAGGTGCTGGGCAAAGTCCGCTCGTAGCCGCGCCTTTGCTCTTTGAGCCGCGTCTCGTCTGGCAAGCCGGCTTGCCAGGAGGGGCGGCGCCGCGGGCAACCAGGCCGGTTTCTCCTCACGGGGGGCCTGCGGGCCTCGCGCCGGCGCGCTCAGCGGTAAGGACCGAGCTGCGCCACCGCGGCCTGGCGAAAGCGGTCGTCGATGATGGAAAGCAGGTCGAGCCGGTTCTTGATGTAGCCCCGCTCCAGGTACCAGTCGTACTCCTGGCGGAGGCTATCGAGGTTGAGCAGCCCGTCGGGGTGCAGGCTGGGCGCTACCATCCGCCGGTACATCGTGGGATCCTTCACCGTCCCGTGCTTGGCCAGGATAGCGATGACCTCATCGGTATTGCGCTGGCGGACGAAGGCGTCGTTGTAGTCGCGTACCCCCTGCAGGTAAGCAACCATGAACCGCCGCGCGAGATCCTCCTGCCGCACAAAACCCGCCGAGTAGAACAGCACCGCCAGCTGGTAGTTCGGATAGATCTGGTCCCCGTAGAGCCAGCGCACGCCCACGCCCTGCTCCTCGGCCCGCACCCCGTTGGGCTCGAGGAACATCCCGGCGTCGATGCTGCGGTTCGCCAGGGCCGGCACCATGTCCGGGAAGGGCATGGTCACCAGATTCACGTCGCGATCGGAGAGCCCGCCGCTCCGCAAGGCGACCTCGAGGAGGAAGTGGGTGCCGTTCGCCTCGGCAGAATGGGCGATAGTGCGGCCGCGCAGGTCGGCGACGGAGCGCACCTGCCCGCTGTCGAGCAAGTCCTTCCGTACCATGAGCCCCTCGAAGCCGAAGCCCGCGCTGAACGAGCCCTTGTCCGCGACGATCTTGAGCGGGACTTCCTGAGCGACCAGGTTGTAGAAGCCGGCGCTGAGTACCCCGCCGCCGACCTGGATCTGCTCGGTCCCGATCGCGGGTGGCATCCGGGCGCCGCTATCGAAGTAAACCAGCTCGGCATCGATGCCCTGGGCTGCGAAGTAGCCGCGCTCCATCGCGATGTAGAGCCCTGCGTCCGATGGCGAGCCGATGACGCCTACCTGTACCTTGGCCGGGGGGGAGGGGGCTGCCGTGGGCAGGGGAGCGTTCGCCGCCGGGCCGGGGGGCGCGGGAGCGGAGGCGCCGCGCGGGACCTCCCCGGACGCGCGCGTACAGCTGCTGCCGAGCACGAGCGCTGCCAGGAGGAGGCCTGCTATACCATGCAGCCCCGAGCGGTGTCGCAGTATAGCTCTCATCGTTGCCCTCCTCGCTTCCTTGCCGCAGGTCCATTGTAGTCAAGTGGAGGCACCGCGTAGGAAGCCGGGAAGCGGGCACCGGGGGCAAGCGGCTCTAGCCGCCAGGCTGAACCGGGGCGCAACCTCCGCTTAAGGGGTTGCCCGCAAGCCAGCTACTTCAGGGCGCGCGCCCCGTTCAGGGGCTTGGAGCGGGCAGCGCCGCGCCAACCGAAATATTTCTCCCCGTAGAGGATGGCGAGCTGCTTCAGGAAGGCGATGATCTCGCGTACGGTGAGCTTGCTGAAGCCGTGCTTGCGGTCGGTGAAGACATAAGGGACTTCGACCCACCCGCGGTAGCGCGCCCGCACGATCACCTCGAGCCCGATCTTGAAGCCGATGGGGTTCAGGGCGACGCCGTCGATCGCCCGGCGCCGCACCACGAAGAACCCTGAGGTCGCGTCGCGCACGGGGGTGAGCCCGCGGGTGAGGGAGTTAGCCACGAGCGAGACGATCTGGCGCAGGGGCGGCCAGTTCTCGACGCGGCCGCCGGCGACGTAGCGGCTTCCAATAGCGAGGTCGACCCCTCCCTCGGCCACCGCCCGCACCATGGGCAGCAGCGCTTCAGGGGGATGGCTGAGATCGGCGTCCATGACCGCGATGAGGTCGCCCCGCGCGACCCGGAGCCCCTCGAGCACAGCGGACGCTAGGCCGCCCTTGCGGGGCCGGCGGACGACACGGACCGGGTATCGTGCGGCGAGCGCCTCCGCCAGCGCGGCGGTGCCGTCTGGCGAGTTGTCATCGACGATGATGATCTCGGCGTCCAGCCGGCCCGCCTCGAAGACGCGGGCCAGGCGCGCCACCAGCTCGGGCAGCGTTCCCCGCTCGTTGTAGGTCGGGACGATAACGGAGAGCATGCGCCGAGCCCCCGTGGGTGTTTGGCTTGATTGTAAGCTGAGCCCGCCGCGCCGCACACGGACGCCCGCGCTGCAACGGCCCGAGGGAAAAGCGCGCCCCGCCGGCCGCGCATACCCGCCCCCAGGAGCCGGAAACCGCAGCGAAGGGATATCGAGGTGGCTGTCAGGCCTGCTGCTTGGCGCGCCACCCGCCCGGGCACGACCGGCCTGTACGCCGGGGCGGTGCGGCACTGTGAACGCCGCGTGCCCCGCCGCGGCGGCCGTTCCTAGCCGCAACTATAATATTGCCAAAGCTGCATGGGGGGCGGCTATGGCGGTGGCTCGGTGCGGCTCGCCCGAGTCCGCGGAGTTCCCCCCAGAGCGCGCGTGCCGCCTGGCTGCCTGCGCTGTTCCTCCGGGCCGTGCTGCTGCGCAGCTCCGCGGGGTCACCACTCCCGGCCAAGGGGCTGTCTAGCGATCGGCCGTTGGCCGCGCCCCGGCGAGCGCCGCCTGTGCCGCGGCCAAGCGCGCGACGGGCACGCGGAAGGGCGAGCAGCTCACGTAGTTCAGGCCGAGTTCGTGGCAGAACGCGATGGAGGCAGGATCGCCCCCGTGCTCGCCGCAGATGCCGATCTCGAGGTCGGGCCGGGTGCGCCGCCCGCGCTCGACGCCGAGCCGCATGAGCTCGCCCACCCCCGCGCGGTCGAGCGTCTGGAACGGGTTGCTCGGCAGGATCTTCTGCTCGATGTACGCACCCAGGAACTTGGCCTCGGCATCGTCGCGCGAGAAGCCGAAGACGGTCTGCGTGAGGTCGTTGGTCCCGAAGCTGAAGAACTCCGCCAGAGTAGCGATCTCGTCAGCCACGAGCGCGGCCCGCGGGATCTCGATCATCGTGCCGAACTTGTAGTCGACCTTCGTCCCCGCGCGCGCCTCTACCTCCTCGGCGGCAGCCTTCAGCACGGTGTGCACGCGGCGCAGCTCCTCGAGATTACCGACGAGCGGGATCATGATCTCGGGGTGCGCCTCCACGCCCTCGCGCTGCAGCTCGACAGCTGCCTCGAGGATAGCGCGGACCTGCATCTCGTAGATCTCCGGGTAGAGCAGGCCCAGGCGGCAGCCGCGCAGCCCGAGCATCGGGTTCGCCTCGCGCAGGGCGCTTACTGCCGCCAGCAGGCGCTCGCGCTCAGCCAGCCGCTGGGGGTCCGTGCCCCGCAGCCGTAGCTCCGTGACCTCGACCAGCAGGTCGTCGTACTTGGGCAGGAACTCGTGGAGCGGCGGATCGAGGAGCCGGATGATGACGGGGCGGCCGGCCATCTCGCGGAGCAAGCCCTTGAAGTCCTCGCGCTGGATCGGCAGGAGCCGGTCGAGCGCCGACCGGTACTGCTGCCAGGCGGGGTCCTGCGCCAGCGCCGCCGCTGCCTCGGGGCTCAGCGAGGCACTGGCTCTCCCCTCCGCATCGCGGGGCTGGTGCGCCGCCTTGGCGCGCGCCGCCGCGGGCGCGGCCAGGATCATCTGCTGCACTAGCGGCAGGCGGTCCTCCTCCATGAACATGTGCTCGGTGCGGCACAGGCCGATGCCCTCGGCGCCGAACTCGCGGGCGCGGCGGGCATCGCGCGGGTAGTCGGCGTTCGCCCACACGCCCAGGCGGCGGATGCCGTCCGCCCAGCCGAGCAGCTCCACCAGGTCAGTCAGCTCGGCCAGGTTCGGCGCCACGGCCGGCAGCTCGCCGAGGAACACCTCACCCGTCGAGCCGTCGAGCGAGATCCAGTCGCCCTCCTGCACGATGCGCCCGTCGACCGCGAAGCGGCGCGCTGCCAGGTCGAGCTGGATGGCCTCGGCCCCGACGACCGCCGGCTTGCCCATGCCGCGCGCGACCACCGCGGCGTGGCTGGTCATGCCGCCGCGGGCGGTGAGCACGCCCTGCGCCTCGATGAGCCCGTGGATGTCGTCGGGCGAGGTCTCCGGGCGGACCAGCACGACCCGCTCGCCCGCCCGCCCCAGCTCGGCGGCGCGGTCGGCATCGAACACGGCCCGGCCGACCGCCACGCCCGGCGAGGCGTTCAGGCCCTTGGTGAGCAGGCGGCCGTTCTGGCGCGCCTCCTCGACCGCCGCCGGCTCGAAGTGCGGGACCAGGAGCTGCTCGACCTGCTCGGGTTCGACGCGCAGCACCGCCTCCTCGCGCGTGATCAGCCCCTCGCGCACCATGTCGACCGCGATTTTCAGCGCCGCCTGGGCCGACCGCTTGCCCGTGCGGGTCTGGAGCATGTACAGCCGGCCGCGCTCGACGGTGAACTCGAGGTCCTGCATGTCGCGGTAGGTGGCCTCCAGGCGGCGGGCGATCGCCTCGAGCTGCTGGTAGGCCTGGGGCAGCACCTCGGCCATCTTGGCGATCGGCATCGGGGTGCGGATGCCGGCCACCACGTCCTCGCCCTGGGCGTTCAGCAGGAACTCGCCGAAGAGCTGCTTCTCGCCAGTGATCGGGTTGCGGGTGAAGGCGACGCCGGTGCCCGAATCGTCACCCAGGTTGCCGAACACCATCGTCTGGACGTTGACGGCGGTGCCCAGGTCGTGGGGGATCTTGTAGAAGTTGCGGTAGTCGACGGCGCGCTTGCCCATCCAGGACTCGAACACGGCGGCGATGGCCAGCCGGAGCTGCTCCAGCGGGTCGGTGGGGAAGGGCCGCCCCGTCTCCCGCTCGATGAGCTGCTTGAAGGCGGCAACGATCTCGCGCAGCGTCGCCGCGTCGAGGTCCGTGTCCTGCTGGGCGCCGGCACGCCGCTTGTACTCCTCGAAGATCGCGTCGAAGCGCTCGCCGGGCACGCCCAGCACGATGCGGCCGAACATCTGGATGAAGCGCCGGTAGGCGTCGTAGGCGAAGCGCGGGTTGCCGGTGAGCGCGGCCAGCCCCTCCACTGTCGCGTCGTTCAGCCCCAGGTTGAGCACGGTATCCATCATGCCGGGCATCGACAGCGCCGCGCCCGAGCGCACGGAGACCAGGAGCGGATTGGTGCGGTCGCCGAAGCGCTTGCCGGTTTTCGCCTCGAGCTCGCGCAGGGCGGCGAGCACCTGCTCCCATAGGCCGGGGGGGAACTGCTTGCCCGCCTGATAGTACGCGTTGCAGGCCTCGGTGGTGATGGTGAACCCGGGCGGGACGGGCAGCCCGGCGCGCGTCATCTGCGCGCAGCCCGCGCCCTTGCCGCCGAGGAGGGCGCGCATCTCGGCCGAGCCCTCCTCGAAATGGTAAACCCACTTCTTCGTCGCGGTCGATGCGCTCGCCGTGTCTACCTGGGTCATCTCCGCAGTCCTTCCCGTTCCCTACTCCAGGTGGTGGGCTAGCCAGGCGACCAGTTCATCGGTGTGCAAGCGGATCTGCTCCATTGTGTCGCGGTCGCGGACCGTGACGGTGTGGTCTTCCAGGCTCTGGAAGTCGACGGTGATGCAGTAGGGCGTGCCGATCTCGTCCTGGCGGCGGTAGCGCCGGCCGATGGCGCCGGTCTCGTCGTAGGCCACCATGAAGTGGCGGCGCAGCAGCTGGTAGATCTCGCGCGCCAGCGCCACCAGCGGCGGGCGGTTGCGCAGCAGCGGGAACACCGCGGCCTTGTACGGCGCCAGGGCGGGGTGGAGGTGGAGCACGACCCGTACGTCCTCCTTGCCGTCCTCCACGATGCGTTCCTCGTCGTAAGCGTCGAGCAGGAACGCGAGCGCGCTGCGGTCGGCGCCTGCCGAGGGCTCGATGACGTAGGGGAGGATGTGCTCGCGCGTCTCCTCGTCGAAGTAGCGCAGCTCGACGCCACTATACGCCTCGTGCTGGCGCAGGTCGAAGTCGCCGCGGTTGGCGATCCCCTCCAGCTCCCCCCAGCCGAAGGGGAAGCGGTACTCGACATCCACACAGGCGCGGGCGTAGTGCGCCAGCTCCTCCGGCGCGTGCGCGCGCAGGCGCAGGTTCTCCGGGCGGATGCCGAAGCGGATGTACCAGTCGCGGCGGGCGGCCGTCCAGTGCTCGAACCACTCTGCATCGGTGCCCGGGCGGACGAAGTATTCGATCTCCATCTGCTCGAACTCGCGCGTGCGGAAGGTGAAGTTGCCCGGGGTGATCTCGTTGCGGAAGGCCTTGCCGATCTGGGCGATCCCGAAGGGGAGCTTCTGCCGCGTGGTGACGAGCACGTTCTTGAAGTTGACGAAGATGCCCTGGGCCGTCTCGGGGCGAAGGTAGGCGATGTGCGCTTCGTCCTCGACCGGGCCCACGAAGGTCTTGAACATCAGGTTGAACTGGCGAGGCTCGGTAACCTCCCCGCCACAGTCAGGGCAGCGCCCGCTGGCGAGTTCGTCTACGCGCCAGCGCTGGTGGCACTGCTTGCACTCGACGAGCGGGTCGGAGAAGCTCGCCACGTGGCCGGAGGCCTCCCACACGCGCGGGTTCATGATGATGGCCGCGTCGAGGGGCACGATGTCGTCCCGCTCCTGCACCACGGCGCGCAGCCAGGCCGCCTTCACGTTGTTCTTGAGCAGGACCCCGAGAGGGCCGTAGTCCCAGAAGTTCCCGAAGCCCCCGTAGATCTCGCTGCTAGGAAAGATAAAGCCGCGTCGCTTCGCCAGCGACACGACTTTGCTCATGTCCTCGAGCCGATAAGCGTGTGCCACCCTCGTGCTCCAGGGGGATCGGCGGTTGGGCTCGCTCTGCCAGGTTGTAACAAGGGGCCGCGCGGCCCGTCAACTACGCGCTCGGCGCGGCCCCACCGGCCGGTCCGCCGGTCGGGGGCCGCCCGCTAACGCTCGCGCCCGCTCCGGCGCAGGAACTCCTCCACCGCCTCGACCAGCTCCTGCCCGCTGGGCAGGTCGGACTCCGCCGCGGGGGCGGGCTGCTCCGTGGTCGGCGAGGCAGCGACAATCTTCTGCCACGGGCCGCGCGCCAGGTCGTCCACCTCGCCGGCCTGCCCCTGCTCCGCGGCGAGCTGCTGGACGTAGCGCCACAGCCGTGGCTCCTGCTGGAGCCGTTGCGTGAGGAGCCGCTCGTACTCGCGGCTTGCCCCCTCCAGCTCCGCCAGATCGAAGCGCAGCCCCAGCAGCCGCTGGACGGTCTCGAGCAGGGCCAGCGCCAGCTTCGGATGAGCGATGCCTTGGGCGTAGTGGGGTGCCCGCGCCGAGATCCCCGCGGCCGGCAGCCCGCGCTGCGCACAGGCCTCCAGCAGGGCCGAGGTAAAGCCGGTCGGCCCCTGGTAGCCCGACTCTGGCAGCCGCAGGGCGATCAGCGCGTCCCGCGTGATGTGGTCCGCCGCGCGCGCCGTAAGCAAGGGGCGCCCCAGGTGCGTCACCCGGTCCCAGTAGCTTCCCAGCACAATGACCACGCGCGCCTTACAGCGGATGGCAGCGTCCAGGATCGCGCGGGCGCAGCCGCGCCAGCGCAGGTTGGGCTCTGGCCCGAGGAGCAGGAGCGCGTCCTGCTTGCCGGCCGGCAGCGGGCAGGCGTACAGCTCCAGGCTAGGCCAGACTAGCTCGCGCTCCCCATTCTCGCGCCGGAGCGTCACCGGGCGCGTCGTCGTGTAGACGTAGATCTCGTCGGGATCGAAGCCCCCGAGCCGTTGCGCCTGGTGTTTGCTCAGGAGGTACTGGAGGGCGTTCGTTCCGGCCATCGCCCCATCGCCCCAGCCGGCGAAGGCGGCCAGCAGCACCGGCGCGCGTAGCTCGGGGCACGTGGCCAGTGGCAGTTCCAGCCGCTGTCCCATCGAGTTCACCTCAGTCCTGGAATCACCACGGCCGGGGGGTGCTGTGGGGTAGCGCCCCGCTCCGGGCTCGGTTGTGGCTGGCCACGGCAAGGCGTCGTGGGCACAGCACCCCAGTCCTGCCCGTGCAGCTACTTACCAGATAGCGGATGGGATGCTAAGACGGCGCAAAGGCGCCGTAAGAACCGCGTTAGAGCGCGGCGCGGGGCTAGGAGCCGGTATCGGGTGTACTGGGGCGGAGCAAGAGCACCTCTCCCGCGCGCACCAGCGCCGGAACCACGGCGCTGATATCGAGCTGGCTGCAGTACGCCAGATCGGCTTGAAAGCCGAGCCGCGCCAGCTCGCGGCCGTGCTGGGCGTCAGCGAAGCCCTGGGCTACGGCCTCGGTGGGCGCACGCCCGCGGCTGTAGGCCTGGAACAGCTGCCAGGCGGCGACGGCGGCATCGTCGAGCGCGGCCGGCACGGTATCGGTTACCGCGAGGAGGCGGTCGACCAGGCAGCCGGCGGCGAGCGCGTCCTCGAGCGCGAACACGGTACCTCCCTCGTCGCCAGCACAAACGAACGCGAGGTCCACGCCGAGGGCTCGGGCGAGCGCGTGGCCCTGGCGCGCCGCGGCAGTAGCGTTCAGGAAGCAGCCCACGAGCACGGCCGGCGCGGTAGCCAGGGCAGCGAGGGCCCGGGTGCCGTTCGTGGTGGCCAGCAGTACCGCCCGGCCACGCAGCGGCTGCCGGGCGAGTTCGGTCGGCGAGTTGCCGTGGTCGAAGTCGGGCGGGGGCAAGCCGCCGATCTCGCCGCACCGGAGGAGCGGGCCGGGAAGGCGCCGGGCGAGCCGGCGCGCCGCCGCGACGCTCGCGGCGAGGTAGACAGGCTCGGCTCCCTGCGCGACCAGGGTGACCAGCGTCGACGAGGCACGCAGCACGTCGAGCACCACGCACACGTGCGGTGCGGTAGGGGGCAGATCCCGCGGCAGGAATGCTACACGGACGCGCACGGCACCCTTTGTGTAGGCGCTGCGGCCGTTGAGGCTTGCACGCACGCAGCGCCGCTGAGTAGGGATATACCCGCTCCGGGGAGCTAGAGGCTAGATGCGCGGCCTCGTGCCGGGCCCCAGCCTCTACAGCAGCACGTCGCCGACGGTGATGCGGCGCAGCGCGCCGTCCGGCAGGCGAAGTAGCAGCGTGCCGTCCACAGCCGCGCCCTCCACCCGGCCCTCAACGACCGTCTCGCCCAGTGCTAGGCGCACGGTCTGGCGGTGCCGCCAGAGCCGGCGCAGCCAAGCGCGGTAGAGGCGGGTCTCCCAGGCGAGCGCCGGCTGGGCGAGCAAGGGGGCGATCGCGTGCAGCAGCGCTGCCAGCAGCGGGCCGCGCGCCAGCGGCCGCCCGAGTTCCCAGTCGAGCGCGGTCGCGGTGGCCGGCAGCGCCTCCCGGGCGGTGCCGTAGTTCACATTGAGCCCGATGCCGATCACCTGGTAGGGCGGCTCTGCACCGCTGACGCGCTCAGTCAGCACGCCGGCCACCTTTCGCTCGCGCAGCAGGACATCGTTCGGCCATTTGATCTGTGGGGCGAGCCCGAGCTGCTCGAGCACTTCGCAGAGCGCCAGCGTGCAGACGGCCGTCTGCGCGAACGGCGGCAGGCGCGTCTCGCGCACGAGCACGCTGAACAGCAGGCTGGTGGCCGGCGGCGCCTGCCAGGATCGGCCCTGGCGGCCCCGGCCGGCACGCTGCCAGTCGGCCACGTACACGCTGCCGTGGGGGGCGCCGGCAGCGGCTGCGGCGTGCGCGAGATCTTGTGTGGAGTCGGCCTCGGCGACGTAGTGGACCTTCCAGGAGGGAGGCCAGGCGCCGGGCGGCGGCGCCATGCAGTAGGCCGCGAGCTCCGCCGCGCGGGCGGCCGCGCTCGCGGGCGCGGCGAAAAGGGCTGTGGAAAGTCGATAGCTCACCGGCTCGCGCTATGCTGCTCGAGGTCCCGAGATAGCCCGGGAACGCCCGTGCCCGGGGCTTGCCGGCGCGGTCCACGGCGTGCCAGCAACGATCGACGAGCAAGCGTCGGCAGAGCGCCGCACGGACCGCGTTGCGCGCCCTTGCGGTCGGCGTTCCCCAGCCGTGTTGAGGCATTGTAGCGCCTCTAGCCCGGGAGCTCACAATGAGCGCGTTTCGCGTCTCAAGCGCCGCCTGCCACAGCACCGCAAAGGTTGACACTGCGCGGAGGGAGCGCTATGGTATGCGGCGCGCCCCCGCAGCGCGGTGCTGTAAGCTGTGAGCCTGTGTGCGGAGGTGCTCGCCAACCGACGTGCGGTCAAGGGGCCGCGCAGGACCCCCACGAGCCAAGGCGAAGGCGTGCAGACGGCCGATTCGGAGCGGAACGCGCCGCTAGAGAGCAAGAGCCTCGGAGCCGGGGCAGCGATCGCCACGCGAGCCCGGCTCGCCGTTTGGCCAGGAGGGCCGCTCCTTCAGGCCGCGGGGATTCTCCTCGCGCTAGCCCTGGCGACGCTGGCGCAGCTCTACCTCACTCACCGCATCGCGCTGTTCGATGGCTTGTTGTTCTACGCCCTCGCTGTTGTCCTCTTCCTCAAGGTGCTGGCCTCCCAGCCGCTGCTCCAGGCCGCCATCGCGCGCCCGGCAGCCGCGCCGCTGCGGCTCAGCTGGCCGCGGGCGGCGGACCTGGCGGCGATGCTCGCGGCCGTGACCTTCCTCACGGCGGGCGAGAACACCGTCCGGCCGGTCACGGTGGTCTGCTGGCTCGGCGCGATCGCGCTCACTCTCTATGCCGCCTCGGACCCGCGCCCCGACCTGCGCCGCTGGGGGCATGCGGTTGTGGCGCGGGTGCGCCAGCCGCCGGCAGCGCTAGAGCTCCGCATCCCGTGGCTGGCGGTGCTGGTGCTGGGCGTGGTGCTCGTGAGCGCCTTCTACCACTTCTACCAGCTCGACGCCATCCCCGCTGACATGACCAGCGACCACGCCGAGAAGTTCCTCGACATCCAGGACCTCCTCGACGGCCAGCGGCCCTGGTTCTTCCCGCGGAACACGGGCCGCGAACCGATGCAGTTCTATCTCGTATTCCTAGTGGCGGCCGTCCGCGGCGTGGACCACCTCAGCCTGAAGCTCGTCACGGCGAGCGCGGGGACGCTGGTCACGCTGTTCTGCTTCCTGTTCGCGCGCCAGTTCTTCGGCAACGCCGTGGGGCTCGTCGCGGCGTTCCTGGCGGGGGTGTCCCTGTGGGAGGTGGCGACGGCGCGCGTGGGCTTACGGTTCCCCTTCGCGCCCCTGTTCAGCGCGATCTGCCTGTACCTCCTGTTCCGCGCGCTGCGCTCGGGCCAGCGGCGCGATTACCTACTCCTAGGCCTGGCGCTGGGCGCGGGCCTGTATGGCTACACGCCGTTCCGCATCGTCGTGCCCCTCTACATCGCCCTAGCGCTGGCGCTCACGCTCGTCCTGCGCTGGCGCGATGGCCTCCTGGCGCGCCTCGACCTCGTCCGCAACGGGCTGCTCTGCTACGTCGTGGCGGCAGTCGTCTTTCTCCCGCTCGGCCGCTACATGGTCGACTATCCGGCGAGCTTCTGGGGGCGCGCGCTGAGCCGCGTGGCGACCGAGGGGGCGGTGCCAGGACATCCGGTCCTGGTGTTCTTGGGTAACGTGAAGAACGCCCTGCTCATGTTCAACTGGCAGGGCGACGTCGTGTGGGTAAACATCGTGCCCAATGTGCCCGTGCTGGACCCGCTGACCGGCGCCCTGTTCCTGCTGGGAGTGGTGTACGCGGGGGTGCGGCTGGTGCGGGCGCGCGAGTGGATCTACGCCTACCTGCTGCTGGCGATCCCGGTGCTCACCCTCAGCTCGACCGCGGCGATCACCTTCCCGAACGAGAACCCCAGCGTCATCCGGGCCGGGCCGCTGATCCCCGTGGTGTTCGTGCTCGCGGCGCTGCCCCTGGTGCTCGCCGCCCGGCAGCTCCGCGCCCTGCTCGGCCGGCCAGCGGGCGTCGTGCTGGCCGCGGGGCTCATGGTGGTCAGCCTAGGGCTCGTCGCCCGCTGGAACTACGAGAGCTACTTCATCACCTACAACGAGCAGTACCGGCTCACCGCCCACAACTCCCGCGAGATGGGCCAGGTGGTGCGCGGCTTCGCCGAGAGCGTGGGCAGCTACGAGCAGGCCTACCACATCCCCTGGCCCCACTGGGTGGACACGCGGAACATCGGCACCGCCGCCGGCCGGCCGCGGTGGAATAACGCGCTGCTCACACCGGAGGCTATTCGGGCCGCGGCCGCAGGCCCCACCCCCCAGCTCTACCTGCTCCATCCTAGCGACCAGGCGAGCCTCGAGCTCCTGCGCACCCTACGGCCCGAGGGGCATGCCGAGCTGCACCGCTCGCGGACGCCGGGCAAGGATTTCGTGGTCTACTTCGTGCCGGCGCCCCCGGGCTAGCCTGGCACGGGGCCTGCATTGGAGTTACCGTAATCCCAGTGGGGCGCGCGCCGCGCTCGGGCGCGGTCTAGCCGCCACGCTGCACCGTGTGCGGCTCGGTGGGCAATGATGAGTGCGACGAAACGCATTCTCGTCATCGATGACGACCGCGATACCCTCGAGCTCCTCCAGATCCTGTTGGAGGCGGAGGGGCATGAGGTGGTGACGCTCGCCTCGGGTGAGGGGGCCGTGGAGCAGCTGCAGCGCCTCGCCCCCGACCTCGTCTTGCTGGACGTCGTGATGCGTCCGTATCACGGCCTGGATGTGCTCCGCGACCTGCGGGCGGTGGCGCCGAGGGTGCCCGTGATACTGCTCTCCGGGCTGGTACGCCAGGGAGAGGACATGCGCGAGGTGGCCCGGCTGCTGGGGGCCTGCGACTTCCTCGAGAAGCCCTTCGATGCTCAGCAGCTCTTCGATGTGGTGAACCGAGTCCTGTGAGTGCAGCGACCCTGGTAGTGGGCCAGTCCGGCGGGCCAACGGCGGTCATCAACAGCACGCTGGCCGGGATCCTTGTCGAGGCGGCGCGCCAGCCGGCGGTGGGCCGCGTGCTCGGGTTGTGCCACGGAGTGGAGGGCCTGCTCGCCGAGCGGTGGCTGGACCTCACCGCGGCCGATGCCACGCTCATCCGGCGCCTGCGCCGCACTCCCTCGGCGGCGCTCGGCACCACGCGCTATCGCCTGCGCGACGAGGATCTAGCGCGCGCCCTGGACGTGCTGCGCCGCCACGCGGTGCGGTACCTCCTCCTGATCGGCGGGAACGACTCCGCCGATACGACGGAACGGCTGGGCCGGGCGGCGGCCGCTGCCGGCTATCCCCTCCAGGCCGTCGCGGTGCCGAAGACCATCGATAACGACCTGCCGGCCACCGATCACTGCCCCGGCTACGGGAGCATCGCCCGCTACGTCGCGGTCTCGGTGCAGGAGGCGGCACTGGAGACGGCGGCGATGCGCCGCACCGATCCGGTCCGGATCATCGAGGTTATGGGGCGGCATGCGGGCTGGGTGGCCGCCGCGGCGACTCTCGGCCGGCCGCATCCCCAGGCCGCGCCGCATCTGGTCTACTTGCCCGAGCGGCCCGTCGTGCTCGACGCCATGCTGGCCGAGATCGAGGCGGTCTACCGCAGGCATGGGTATGCCGTCATCGTGCTCTCCGAGAACCAGACGGAGATGACGGCGACGGGCGTGCGGGTGCTGGGCGCTAGCGGCGAGCCGGAATGGATCGATCCCTTTGGCCACCCCTACTACCCCAGCCCGGCCGCCTACCTGTGCCGGCAGCTCCGCGCGGCGCTCGGCCTGCGCGCGCGGTACGACCGGCCGGGCAGCCTGCAGCGCACGAGCCGCGCCCTGGTCTCGCCGGTGGATGAGCGCGAGGCGTTCCTGGTGGGGCGGGCGGCGGTGCGGGCGGCGGTGCGCGGCCAAGGCGGCCACATGGTGACCCTCGTCCGGCTGCCCGGCGAGCGCTACCGCTGCGTGACGGGGCTGGCGCCGCTTGCCGCCGTGGCCAACCAGCAGCGCCTCCTGCCGCCCGAGTTCATCGCGCCCACGGCGGCCGAGGCCACCACTCCCGCATTTGCCGCGTATGCGCGGCCCCTCCTCGGCGGCCCACTGCCGGACTACGTGCGCCTAGCCGAGCAATAGCCTGTGTCATTACGCATTGGCACAGGAGTGCGGCGTCACAGGGTACGGCTCCGGCTAGAGGGTCGCTCCGCTGGGCACGCGCGGGGCGCGCACCGTCCATGCTAGCCACCACTCAGCGCCGGTAGAAGTCCAGCAGCCCCAGCTCCTCCCGCAGGCTGGGTGGCGTGCACCCCCGGCTGCCGCAGTATTCCAGTGGGTCGAGCGTCGGGTACCGCTCCAGAAACACCGCGTAGCTATAGGGCGGGCACTCGGGAAAACCCGTGCCCTGTGCGCCCCACAGGCACACCGGGTAGGCGGCACCACCGCGGCGACCGGCCAGCTCGGCCACGCAGGCGTCGACGTCCGGCGGGGGCGGGGCGCCGGTGATGCAGGTGAGCACCGCCAGCGGGTTGGGGCGGCCAACGTCGCGCGGGTCGCGCAGCTGCTCCCAGAGCCAGTTGCTGCACGGCCAGTCCTGCCAGCAGAAGTTCTCGTCGATGAGCTGCAAGGACGCTGGTGCCGGCGCGCTGCCAAGGACGAGCCCGAGCGCCAGCCACACGGCTAGCAGCATAGCATCCCTCCGCACAGCAAAAATGGCGCGCCCGATTGTAGCGAGCGGCCAGGAGGGCCCTCAATGCCGCCTGCCGGCCGGCTCAGGTCGCAAAAGGGCGGTGGTGGGAGAGGGCGGGGGCGCCGGCGAGAGAGGGATGGCTCAAAGGAGCGGGGAGGTTCGCAGGGCGGCGCGGCGCTGCTGGGCCGCGCGCCAGCGCGCCCGCTGCTGGTCGCTTAGCGCGGGGTCGCCGGGGACCCAGCTGGCCAGGAACGCTGCCTGGAAGGCCGGGAACCAGCCGGCCCGGATGGCGGCGTGGGCCTCGCGCAGCAGCTGGCAGAGGAAGTGCACGTTGTGGTAGGTGGCTAGCCGCCCGGCCAGGGCGTGTCCCTCCTGGAACAGCCAGTGCAGGGTCGCCGCGGGATAGTGGGTGCACACCGTGCAGGAGCAGTCGGGAACGGGCGGGCCCGCCTCGCTGCGGAAGCGCGCGTTGCGCAGGTTGATCCGCCCGTGCCGCGTGAGGAGGCTGCCCCGCCGGCCCAGCCGGGCGGGCAGCGTGCAGTCGAACAGGTCGACGCCGCAGGCGACGGCGCGGAGCAGGTCGTCCGGCGCGCCCACGCCCATGAGGTAGCGGGGGCGGTCGACCGGCAGCTCGGCGACCGTTGCGGCCAGGATGGCGAACGTGGTGGCCTTCGGCTCGCCGACGCTGAGCCCCCCAATGGCGTAGCCCGGCAGGTCCAGGGTGACCAGGGCGCGCGCCGCCTGGCGGCGCAGCTCGGGGTACGTGCCTCCCTGGACGATCCCGAAGAGCGCCTGGCGGCTGCCGCTGAGCGCGGCCACCGAGCGGACGGCCCAAGCCTGGGTGGTGGCGACGGCCGCGGCGGCCTCCGCGTAGCTCGCCGGGTAGTCGAGGCAGACGTCGAGCGGCATGATAATGTCGGCGCCCAGCGCTTGCTGCAGTGCGATCACCCCCTCGGGGGTGAAGAACCATGGCTGGCCGTCTAGGTGCGAGCGGAAGCGCACGCCGGCCGGGGTCACCTCGCGCAGGGGAGCCAGGCTCCATACCTGAAAGCCGCCGCTATCAGTCAGGAGCGGGCCATCCCAGCCCATGAAGCGGTGGAGCCCGCCCAGGCGCCGGATCGCCTCGGCGCCGGGGCGCAGGGCGAGGTGGTAGGTGTTGGCCAGCAGGCACTCCGCTCCGGCCGCACGGAGCTCGTGGGGATCGAGGTGTTTCACGGTCGCCTGGGTGCCCACGGGCATGAAGGCTGGGGTGTGGATCGCACCGTGCGGCGTGGTGAGCACGCCAGCGCGCGCAGCGGTCTGGACGCAGGTGGCGAGGATCTGGAAGGTCACGGGCGCTTTCCGGCCGGTCGCCCGGCGTGGGCTTGTTATACTCCGTGTGAGGATAGCGCAACGGGGCGGGTACACCGTCTGGCGCCCTCAGGGACCGATGCCGCTGGAGAACGTTGGCCGGCTGCTGATCATCCTGGGGCTGCTCATCGTCGCCACCGGGCTCCTGTTCTTGGTGGCGGGGCGAGTGCCCTTCCTGGGGCGGCTGCCGGGCGACATCCACTGGGAGCGCGACGGGCTCTCTATCTATGTCCCGCTGGCGACCGGCCTGCTCCTCAGCGTGCTCCTCTCGGTGCTCCTTACTCTGGTGCTCAACCTGCTCAACCGCCGGTGAGTGAGGCGTCGCTGCGCACCGCCGACTTCGACTACGTGCTGCCGCCCGAGCTGATCGCCCAGGCGCCGGCGGAGCCCCGCGATGCCGCGCGCTTGCTGGTCCTGCCCCGCGCCGGCGGGCCGCTGCACCACGCGATCTTCCGCGACCTCGGCGCCTATCTCGCTCCCGGCGACCTCCTGGTGCTCAACCGCACGCGGGTCCTGCCCGCGCGGCTGGTCGGGCACCGGCGCGATGCCGCGGGCGGCCGCGTCGAGCTCCTGCTGCTGCGGCGCGAGCCCGCCGGCGCCTGGGAGGCGCTGGCGCGCCCGCTGCGGCGCCTGCGGCCCGGCACGCTGCTCGTCTTCGGGGCGGGGCGCCTCCAAGGGACCGTGCTGGAGCGCACCGCGGCGGGGACGGTGCGCGTCGGCTTCGACCAGGAGGTCACCGAGGCGCTGCTCCGGGAGGTGGGGGAGATCCCGCTGCCCCCCTATATCCGGGGCTGGCGCGGCGATCCCGAGCGCTACCAGACGGTATACGCCGCGGTGCCGGGCTCGGCGGCCGCTCCCACCGCGGGGCTGCACTTCACCCCCGCGCTCCTCGCGCGCCTGCGCGCGCAGGGGGTGGCGATCACCCACCTGACCTTGCACATCGGCCCCGACACGTTCCGTCCGATCCTTACCGAGGACCCGCGAGCCCACCCGATGCATCGCGAGTACTGCGAGGTGCCGGCCGAGGTGGTGGCGGCGGTCGAGCGCGCCCGCGCCGCCGGCGGTCGTGTGATCGCCGTGGGCACTACTTCGGTGCGTGCCCTGGAGACCGCGGCGCTCGCCGGACCCGCTGGCCAGCTGGCACCCTACTGCGGCTGGACCGACCTGTACATCACCCCCGGCTACCGCTTCCGCGTGGTGGATGGGCTCATTACCAACTTCCACCTGCCCCGCTCGACGCTGCTGCTCCTGGTCAGCGCGCTCGTGGGGCGGGAGCGCCTCCTCGCCGCCTACGCGGAGGCCATCCGCGAGCGCTACCGCTTCTACAGCTTCGGCGACGCGATGCTGATTCTCTAGTGGGGGTCGCGCCGGCTAGAGGCGGCTGAAGGCCGGCTCCTCGCGGGTGATCAGCTCGAGCAGCGCCGGCTGTCCGTTGGCCAGCGCGGCCTGGGCGCGCCGGATCGCGGGGATGATCTCGGCCGGCGCCTCCACGCGCTCGCTGTAGGCGCCGAGGGCACGCGCCACGGCCGCATAGTCGCCAGTCAGCCGTTTGATGCCATAGCGCTCCACGGCCACCGGCTGCATCTTCTCGTAGTTGCCCATGGCCGAGTTATTGAACAGGATAGTCAGGATGGGGATGCGCAGCCGCACGGCCGTCTCGAGGTCTAGCCCGCACATGCCAAAGGCCGCGTCGCCGAGCACGTTCACGACCAGCTTCTCGGGCGCGGCCAGCTTCGCCCCCATGGCGAGCCCGAGCGAGGTACCGAGCTGGGTGGAGTTCCCCCAGCCGAGGTAGCCGCGCGGGATCAGCACCTCGTAGAACGGCGCCATGTGGTCGCGCACATTGCCCGAGTCGTGCGTGACGATCGTCTGGGTGCGATCCACCGCCTGCATGAGATCCCAGATCGCGCGGTAGGGGTTGATCGGCACCTCGTCCGAGGTGAGCCGCGGCAGCCACTCCTCTAGGCAGGCGGCGCGCACCCGGGCTACCTCCTGGATGGTCGTGGCGTCCCCGCGGCGGCCGTCCGGACCCGCTTGGCGGCGCACCTCGTCGCAGAGCTGCTGCAGCACCAGCTTGGCGTCGCCCAGCACCGCGTAATCGGTAGCGTATTCGGCGTTTAGGTCGCGCTCGTCCACGGTGCACTGGATCAGCGTCTTGCCGCTGGGCAGCGCGCACGAGGCCAGCGTGCGGGCGAGGCTGGCGCCGATGCTGAAGATCAGGTCGGCCCGGGGCAGGAAGTGGCGCACGGCAGGGCTCACCGTCGTACCGCCGATGCCGATCGCGAGGGGATGGTTCTCGGGAAAAGCGCTCTTCCCAAGTGTGGTGGTCATGACCGGCGCCTGGACCAGCTCGGCGAACTCCTGCAGCTCCGCCGTCGCCTCGGCCCAGAGCACCCCCTGGCCGACGTGCAGCAGGGGCCGGCGGGCGCTGAGCAGGGCGCGCACCGCCGCGGTGACTGCTGCCGGGTCGCCGGCCGTGCGCCAGCGCGGCACGGGGCGGTAGTCGAACTGGGCCGCGTCGAGCTCCTCCGTGGCTACATCGGCGGGCATCTCCAGCAGTACCGGGCCGGGGCGGCCGGTGCGCAGGTAGGTAAAGGCGCGCCGCAGCTGCGCTGGGATCCGCGCCGCGCTGGAGAACCGGTCGGCCCACTTCGTCACGCCCCGGTAGTTCGCCACGGCATCGAAGACCGAGGGCAGCCCGATGCGTTCCCGCGGGCTCTGGCCGGGCAGCAGCAGGATGGGGGACGAGTCGGCGTAGGCCTGGGCCACGCCGCCGAACGCGTTCTCGATGCCCGGCCCGGCCTGCATCATGCACACGCCGATGCGCCGGCCGTTGGTGACCCGGGAGTAACCATCGGCCATGTTCACCAGGGTGCGCTCGGTCCGGGTCACCAGGGGGCGAATGCCGACCGCGGCCGCGGCGTCGATCAGCACATTGGCCGGATAGCAGAACACATACTCCACGCCCTCCCGCTGCAGCACCTCGGCGACCGCTGCGCTGCCCTTCATGGTGTCCTCCTCGTTCCGTCGCGGGATCCCCCGCCACCGCGCCCGCTGCATGGGCCGCGCTCGCATTATAGGTGGTCCATCGCCCCCGCCACAGCTTGGGGCTTGACAGTTTCGGCCACCGGCTCGCTATCATGGGCGGCGGCGTGCCGCGCGGCGGGCGCGCTGCGCCGCAGCCGGACGTCGGTGGCCGCCAAATCGTCGCGAGGGGGTAAGCATGGGCAGCCCGGAGGCCGAACACCTGTTGGAAAAGCTCGCCCGGCGCGGTATGAGCCGGCGGCAGCTGCTGCAGCTCATGGGCCTCGCCGGGGTAGGGAGCGCCGCCGCCTTCCAGCTCGATCCTGTCTTGGCGGCGATCCATTGGGAGCGCCATCCCGGCGCCGACCGGAGCAGCTACGAGCCGCGCCGCGGCCTGGCGGCGCAGTCGCTGGCCAAAGAGACGGCTCTCTCCTGGATCGAGAACAACCGCGCGCAGATCATCGACCTCAGCGACCGCATTTGGGAATATGCGGAGCTCTCGCTGCGGGAATGGCGATCGTCACTTGCCCTGGCCACCTTCCTGCGCGACCATGGCTTCACGATCGAGTGGGGGATCGCCGGCCTCCCGACGTTCTTCATCGCGACCTATAGCCAGGGCTCGGGCAAGCCGGTGATGGGCTTCAACGGCGAGTGCGACGCACTGCCCGGGCTGTCGCAGCGCGGCGGCTCCCCCGTGCACGACCCGCTGGAGTTCAACGACGATCCCTACCGTCCCAGCTACGGCCCCGGCCATGGCGACGCGCACAACACCCTGGGCGCGGCCAGCGCCGCGGCGGCCGTGGCGGTGGCGCAGGCCATGCGCCGCCACAACCTCGACGGCACGCTGAAGTTCTTCGGCTCCGCGGGCGAGGAGCAGCTAGTCGGCAAGTGCTACGCGGTCCGTGCCGGCGCCTACGAGGGCCTCGACGCCTTCGTAGACTGGCACCCCGGCACCGACGCCAGCACGAGCTGGGGCTCGAACAGCGCCCTCCTCTCGGTCGTCTTCACCTTCCTCGGCGTGGCGGGCCACGGGGCGGAGCCGCTCGGCAACAAGAGCGCGCTCGACGGGGTTGAGCTGCTCAACATCATGACGGAGTACTTGCGGGAGAAGAACGTCGCGCCGTCGGGCCGCTTCCACTACGCGATCCCCTACGGGGGCGAGGCGCCTAACGTGACGCCCGAGATCGCCCATGCGTGGTACTACGTGCGCGAGGGGAGTCCGGCGCGCCTCCGCGTGCTCTATGACAAGATCGTGGCCTGCGCCCGCGCCGCGGCGGAGGCCAGCCAGACCGACCTCCACATCCGCGTGGTGGCCGGTACCTGGAACACGCTGGGCAACCAGGTGGGCACGGAGCTGCGCTACGAGAACATGCTGCTCATCGGCCCGCCGGACCACTCCGAGGAGGACCACGCGCTGGCCCGGGCGATCCAGGCCACGCTCGGCGTGCCGCAGGTGGGCCTCACCTCGCGGGAGATCGTCCCGCTGCGCCCGCCCGGGGTGTTCTTGGGCGGTCCGTCGACGGACATGGGCGACGTGAGCTGGCACGTGCCCACCATCCGCGGCCTCTCAGCCACACGGCCGGCGCTGTGCCCCAACCACCACTGGAACGTGACGGCCACGGCCTGCACGGGGATCGCCCACAAGGGGATGCTCCGTGCTGCCCAGTACATCGCGGCCACGGTGATCGACTTGCTCACCCAGCCGGCGGTGCTGGCGCAGGTGCAGGAGGAGTTCTACGAGCGCACGGCGGGGATCCAGTGGCAGAGCCTGCTGCCCGACGACGCCCAGCCGCCGGTCTACCAGCCGCCCGACTGGTTCCTGCGCGAGACGAACCAGGCCTGGCCGCCGCCGGGGATCGACTGGCCGCCGCCGCGCTACGTCTCGCACGGCCAGTACGGCACCACCGGGCCGCGGCTGTAACCCGAGCCCGCGCGGCCACCGCCCCACGCCCCTGTGAGAGAGGGGCGTGGGGCGGTGGCCGGCCCGCCCGCAGCACAGCGTGCACTAGCGGATCTGGACGATCGTGCCGATGCTGGCCCAGTTCCAGAACCAGAGCGCGTCGTCATAGTTGAGGCCGAGGCAGCCATGGGTGCCGGCGTAGCCGAAGTGCGACGACCAGTAGTTGTAGTGGATCGCCGCCCCGTCGTTAGTGAAGTACTGCGTAAACAGCACGTTCTCGAGGTAGTATCCGCCCGGCGCGTCGCGCGGGATCCCGATGGTGGAGCTATCCATGGTCTCGTTGGCGACGCGGCGGAGGATGCGGTAGACCCCGGTGGGAGTGGCGTTCACGGTCGTGCCGCGCAGCGCCAGGGCGGTGTAGACGATGCGGTCGTCCTCGTAGGCGGTCATCAGCGTGGGCTCGGCTAGCTCGACGTCGATCCAGCGCCCCGGATAGAACTGCGGCGGGGCAGTCGGCAGCCGCACACCGGAGGCGTGGATGTACTCGTCCTCGCCGATGCGGTACCAGACTTCGCCGTCGTCGCCCAGTACCGACTCGATGACGAACACGGGGCTGTTGTGCGGCACCTGGCGGACCAGGGTCTCGGGGCTCACCCGGGGCCAGGAGCGCACGTTGAACGCCAGGGTCCGGCCGGGCAGGTTCACCGGCGCGATGACGGGCGGCATGGCCCCGTAGCTCGCGGGCGGCGGCGGGGCGGGGCCGATCGCATCTACGTCGATCCACGCGTACTCCCGGATCCGGGGATAGTAGACGAATAGCCGCTGCTCGGTCCCGCTCCCCGTGAGCTCGAAGTAGTTCCCCGGCGGTACATGCCCGAGACTCACCGCGTCAGGCGCGGGGCTCGACCAGAGCTCGAGCGGTTGGTGATTGCTCACCCACTGGCCGATCCCATGCCCCGTGGATGAGGTGGCGGTAGGCGTCGGGCTCACGGGTGCCGGGGGGGTAGGGGAGGCAGGGGGTGGACTGCTCGTTGCTGTAGGGCTGGGAGTGGGGACGGGCACCGAAGGCGTCGCGCTGGGGGATGGCAGCGAGGGGGAGGGGAGGACCGTTCGCTGCAGTGTCGTGACGCTTTCGGCCACCCCCTCCGGAACTGCCAGCCAGCCGGCGAGACCGGCCACGAAGAGCAAAACGAGCGCATACCTCAGCTGCATCCGCACGCTCCGCTGGGATCCGCGACCACCGGCGGGTAAGTTGGTATTCTACTCCCTTGGCTCGAGAGAAGGAGCTGCGCTAGGGCACTCGGCTGGTATGCGGTAGCGGTTTGGCTGCTCGCCCCGGACCGAGGCAGCACACTGCAGAACTGCTCCGCGTCGGCAGACCGGGATTGCGGATCAGACCGCAAAGCAGTCGCTGCCAGTCACCACGAAGTTGGGTTGAAAGTGTGGTCTACCGGCGAGCGCAGCGGCGTCGCCGGCGACGCCTACGGATGGACGCGAAGCAAGGCTCGCGACGCGCGCGCCTAGCGACGAGGACTAACCGCCGCGGGCCTTCTGGCGGAGAGCACGGCGGCGCTGGCGGCGCTGGGCCGCTTGGGCCTTGAGCCGGCGCGCCTGGCCGCGCGAGACGTGGTAGCGCTTCCGTTTCATGTCCCGGAGGAGGCCGGAGCGCTCCACCCCCTGCTTGAACCGCTTCAGTAGCTGCTCGAAGGTCTCGCCTTCGCGTCGGACAACCTGCATCCTGGTCCACCATCCTCCTTGCGGCTAGTTTATCGGCGCCTACCGCGGCCACCCGCATCCCGGGCATACAGCTGCGGGGACTGGACATCCCAGCAGGGTATGCGTCCGCGGCTGAAGGGGCTTCGGGCGGTGCTTTTATGATACCGCGTTTGACGTATTCTAGCTAGACCCACAAGCCCCCGAGTTGACCTCTTGGGGGCGCGACCATGCGGCCACTGGCTTGGGGTCGCGGGGATGCGCCTCTCCCTTCCAGCACCGCCGCGCCATGCCGGACACGTCCAGCAGCGCGCGCCAGCCACTCCCGATGCACTGCCATGCGCGCCAGGCTGTCAATAGCCAAGGTCGGCCCCGGACTCGCAGGGGCGAAAATTTCCGCACCTGCCCCCCTCCGGCTTGGACGGCAAGACCTACCCGGCCAGGAAGCTGCCACGACCGCGTCCGTCGCCGACCGTGTTCGCCTCCTCGCGCGTGAGGGTAACTTGTGCCCTGGCACAGGATGGCCGCGTCCCGGCGGACGTGCAGGCCGCGGCGGGGGAACTGGGGGTTGCAATTTCACTGGGTTATGTCGCAGACAATGGACCCGGTGGACAACCAGGCACAAGAGCTTGTGCTCGATGTGCGAGTCGGTACAAAATGGGCCCTATAGACGATGCAGGTTGTGAGCTCTAGCCGCTTTCGTGGCGGGGCGGGATGGAAGGCGGAGAGGGCGGGCTGTGCGCCCGCGTTCCGGCAGGGAGGCGGTATGTACAGGCTATGGCGGTGGATAGGCGTCTTCCTAGGGAGCCTAGGAATACTCGTTAGCGGCGTGCTGGGGCCGGGGTGGGTGGCGGGGCATCCCGCCGCGCAGCGCCCCGAGCCCGCGGCGGCCGAGCCCCTGCCGATCCTCCGGCTGGGCGAAGGGATCTACGCGGTCAAGGGGCCGGGCGACGATATGAACACGGGGGTGGTCGTCGGCGACGACGGGGTGTTCGTGTTCGGCTGCAACCTGCGCAACTACGAGCAGCGCCTAGCCGCCATCCGGACCGTTACCGACAAGCCGATTCGCTGGGCGGCCAACGGCCACATGGCGTTCGACGATTCCGGCTGCAACTGGGAGCTCCGCCGGCTGGGCGCGGCCCTCATCGGGTCGAGCCGCATGCGCGAGCACTACCTGGAGTGGGCCCCGCCGCGGCTCGCGCTGGAGCTCACGCGCCCGGAGGGGCAGCGCGTCTGGCAGGGGCGCGGCCTCGCCCCGCCGGAGATCACCTTCGACGACCGCCTCGTCCTCCACCTCGGGGAGGGGCGCGAGGCGCACCTCCTCTATGCCGGCCACGGCCACACGATCGGGGATGCACTCGTCTACCTGCCCGAGCAACGAGTGCTGTTCACCGCCGACCTGCTGTTCGTCCGCGTTCACCCCACGGTGCGCGACGGCGACTCGGTGAACTGGCAGCGCATTCTCGAGCGCCTGATGACCTGGGAGATCGCCTGGATCGTGCCCGGGCACGGCGATATCGTGCAAGGGAAGACGGAGCTCCAGACCCTCTGGACCTACTGGGAGACAATGCGCGCGCGGGTGCAGGCCCTGATGCGGCAGGGCAAGAGCATCGCGGAGATCCAGGCTGAGATCGAGCTTGGCGAGTACGCGAGCTGGGCGCGCCCCGAGACCGTGCCGGAGACGGTCGAGAAGCTCTATCACGAGCTGCTGGAGGCGGGCGCGTAGCCAGATCCCGTGCGCTCCTGCGAGGGCACGGCACCGCGTCGGCCGCAGCGTGCCCTCCCAAGAGGCGGGGCCGCGGTGAACGCCCTGGTGGGCGAGGAGACGGTCTGGCGACCGCCGGAGAGGCCGGCCTGACGCTATGTTGGCGTGCGACCGAGCGCTAGACCCCGCGCGGCAGCAAGCGTTCGCCGCCCTCGTTGCCCGGGTGCAGGCTTGCCAGCGCTGCCCCCGCATGGCAGGACGCCGCCGGGTGCTCGGCCTGGGGAACGGGAGCCTCGCGGCGCGCGTGCTGTTCGTGGCCGAGGCGCCGGGGCGCTTCGGCGGGGACCGCACCGCGATCCCGCTCCACGGCGACCGCTCGGGCGCGACCTTTGCTCGGCTGCTCCAGGCGGCCGGGCTGCCCCGCGACGCCGTCTTCGTCACCAACGCCGTGCTCTGCAACCCTCGCGATGCGCAGGGGCGCAACGCCCGTCCGTCGCCGGCCGAGCTGCGGAACTGCGCCGCCCATCTGCGCGCCCAGATCGACCTGCTCGATCCCCCGTGGGTCGTGGCCCTGGGGCACACGGCGCTGCGAGCGCTCGCGCTAGTGGAGCGGCATGCCGTGCGCCTGCCCGCCGATCTGCTGCGCCCGGTCGCGTGGTACGGGCGGCGGCTGGTCGCGCTCTACCATCCGGGCCCGCGCGCTCTACTGCGGCGCCCGCTGGCCGCCCAGCTCGAGGACTACCGCCGCCTGGCCGCACTCGTCGGCGGCTGCGCGCCGTGACCGCGCGGTCACAGCATCAGGAGCCCCTGCCGGGCGGCGAGCGTGACGGCTTCGGTGCGGCTGGCCGCGCCGAGCTTGGCGAGGATCGTCCCTACGTGGAACTTGACCGTGTGCTCGCTGATCCCTAGCTGCTGCGCGATGGCCTTGTTGGGCAGCCCGCGGGCCAGCAGGGCCAGCACCTCCCGCTCGCGGGCCGTGAGCGGGTCAAGCGGCGGCTCAGGGAGCGCGCGCGGCGGCGCGGCGACGAGGCCGGGGACGGCGAGGGGATCCAGCACGATCAGGCCGCTGGCCACGGCTCGCACGGCCGCGACGAGCGTCTCGGGGCGCGTCTGGCGCGGGAGGTAGGCCAGGCGCCCGCGGCCGAGCGCGGGGAGGCGGCGCTCTAGGCCCGGTTCGACCAGGATGACGAGCCCCAGGGTCGGCTGCTCCTGGGCAAGGGCATGGAGCGCACGGAGGTCGTCGTCGGGGGCGGCGCCCAGGTCTAGTACGGCCACGGCGGGCGCCAGCTCGGCGACGAGGTCGGCGGCTTCGGCCACGCCGGCGGCTTCGCCGACGATGGCGAGTTCCGGCGCGGCCTCCAGCAGCGCGCGCAGCCCCGCGCGCACCAGGGGGTAGGGCGCCACGACGACGACTTCGATCACGTCTCGCCCTGGACGGTGACGCTCACCTCGTACAGGCGGCCGTCCCGCAGGACGCGCAGCCGGACCGGCTGCCCGCCCTGGGCCTCCAGGTGCGAGGCCAGCGCCTCGGCGCTCGTAAGCGGCACTGTGTCGATCGCCAGCAAGAGATCGCCCGGCCGCAACCCCGCGGCGGCCGCAGGCTGGCCCGGCAGCACCGCCTGCACGAGCAGGGCCAGCCCGCCGGGCTGCCCGAGGTGCCGGGCCAGCGGGGCTGGGAGGCGCACCTGCTGGGCGCGCAGCCCGAGCCGCGTGCGCCGGCCGGGGGCGAGGAAGGCGGCGACGGTCGCGCTGGGAATCGCGAGCGCCAGCCGGGGCAGAACAACCATCGTGTTGATCCCGATCACCCGGCCCGTGGCGTCGCACAGCGGGCCGCCGGAGTTCCCCGGATACAGCCCCAGGTCGGCCTGGATCATCTCGCGGTCGAACCGCTGCCCCGCCACGCGCACGACGTGGCCGACGGCGCTGATAATCCCCAGCGCCGCGGCATGCGGCTCGCCCAGCGGGTGGCCAATGGCGAACACGAGCTGGCCCACGCGGAGGCGGGTGGAGTCGCCGAGCGGCGCGGCAGGCAGCCCGCGCTCGGGCACGCGCAAGGCCGCCAGGTCTCGCGCGGGATCGCGGGCCACGAGCGTGGCGGGCAGCGCGCGGCCGTCGGCGAGCACGACCTGGGTGCGGTCCTGGGTGGCGACGTGCGCGTTGGTCACGATGAGTCCGTCGGTGTCCCAGATCACCCCTGCTCCGCTGCCGTGCCCCGACGCGCGGACGGTGACCACGCTGGGCCGCAGAGCCGCGACGAGGTCTGCGACGGCCTGAGAGAGGGTCTGCATAGCTGGCATGGCGACGGTCATGGTAGATCCTCGCACGCTCGGGGCCGCGGCCACCATGCGCGTACCCCCAGCGCTCTAGTTCAGGGACGTTCCCCGATGGTGACGGTGAGGCGGTGGAGCTCACCCCCGCGCACGACGTGCACCTCCTGCACGGTGCCCACGCGCTCAGGCCCGAGGAGGGCTAGCAGGTCATCGGTGCTGCGGACCGGCTGGCCGGCTAGGCCCACCACGATGTCGCCGATGAGCAGGCCGGCGCGGTCGGCCGGCCCCTGCGGCTCGGTGGCCAGGACCAGCAGCCCGCTTTCCTGCGTCAGGCCCAGGCGCCGGGCCAGCGCAGCCGGCAGCAGCACCGGCTGGGTGCTGATGCCCAGGAACCCACGCCGGATCCGCCCCTGCGTCAGCAGCGCCTCCACGACGCGCTGCACGGTCGGCAGCGGGAGCGCCATGCCCTGCCCTTGAGCCAAGAGCGAGGTGTTGATCCCGATCACGCGCCCCAGAGCGTCTACCAGCGGGCCCCCGGAGAAGCCGGGGTAGAGGGTCAGGTCGGTGCGCAGGTAGCCCTCGACCACGATCCCGCGGCGGCTGCGCCACGGCCCTCCGATCGCGCTCACGATGCCGATGCTGGCGCTCGGTGCGCCGGGGCCCGCCCGGCCCAGCGCCAGCACGAAGTGGCCAACGCGGACGGTCGCGGAGTCGCCTAGCGTGGCGGGCGCCAGCCCGTTCGCGGCGACGCGGAGCACCGCGAGGTCGGTGCTGGGGTCGCGCCCCACCACGGCGGCTGGCAACTCGCGGCCGTCGGCCGTGGTCACGAGAATGTCTTCCTCCCGCTCCAGCACGTGGTCGGCAGTCACCACCACCCCGGGCGGGGTCCAGAGCACGCCGCTGCCGGGGATCCGCCGGCGGGCCTTCACCGCGACTACAGCCTGCCCGGCGAGCTCCACGGCGCGGGCGAGGTCCTCCGATAGCTGAGCGAGGAGCCCGGCGGCTCCCGTCTGACCAGCCATGTTGCTCTCCTCTCGGTTGCGCAGGGAGCGGGGACAGCGCGGCCGCTCCTTAGCCATATCCTACGGCGCGCCGCACGGGTTGCCATCGGCAAAACGGGTAGCTGGCACCCTGGAAATCCGGCTAGGGTGAGGCTGCACCGAAGGGCAGAGCGGCGCGGGCTGCGGCTGCTGCCCGGGGGCTGGGGACGATGGCGGCTAGGGCTTTTCGAGCTCGTAGAGCAGGTCGCGGACCGCGCGCACGTCCGTGCGCAGCCGGCCGTCGCGGTCGAGCTCGCCGGACACCTTCTCGCAGCCGTGCAGGACCGTGGTGTGGTCGCGGCCGCCGAGCAGGGCGCCGATATCGCTCAGGGAGAGGCTCGTCTCTTCGCGCAGCAGGTACATGGCCACCTGGCGCGGGCCCACCACACGCTTGTCCCGCGCTTTGCTTCGCAGGTCCTCGAGGCTCACGTTGTAGTAGCGCGTCACGGCCTCGAGCACGCTCTCCGGCCGCACGGCGCGCCGCGTCGCGTCGACCATGACATCCTTGAGCGCGGCCACGGCGCTCTCGTAGGTCACCGGCTGCTGGTTCAGCGCCGCGTGCGCGACGACGCGGTTGAGGGTGCCCTCCAGCTCACGGATGTTGCTCTGAACCTTGTGTGCGATGTAAGCGAGCACCTCCGGGGGCACGGCGACATCGAGCTTGGCGCACTTTGCCTGGAGGATGGCGATGCGCGTCTCGAGGTCCGGCGGCTGGACATCCACGATCAAGCCCCATTCGAACCGCGACCGCAGGCGGTCCTCCAGGGTGGGGATGGCGCGCGGCGGGCGATCGCTGGAGAGCACGATCTGGCCGCTGGCGCCATGCACCGCGTTGAAGGTGTGGAAGAACTCCTCTTGCGTGCTCTCCTTCCCGGCGATGAACTGGATGTCGTCGATCAGCAGGACATCGCAGTTGCGGTACTTGTTGCGGAACTCCTCCCCGCGCCGCTGACGGATGGAGTCGATCAGCTCGTTGGTGAAGGTCTCCGACGAGACGTAGACCACGCGGGCATCGGCGTTGGCGAGCACGTGGTGGGCGATCGCCTGGAGCAGGTGGGTTTTGCCCAGGCCGACGCCGCCGTAGATGAACAGGGGGTTGTAGGCGCGGCCGGGGTTGTCCGCGACGGCGAGGCAGGCGGCGTGGGCGAGGCGGTTGCTATTGCCGACCACGAACTCGGCGAACGTGTACTTGGGGTTCAAGGGCGTGACGGCCGGGGGGGCGGGGCGGCGGGGCCGCCGGGCGGGCCCCTCCTCGGCCTCGCCCGCTAGGCCCAGGAGCGGCGGCGGCGGCGTGCTCGGCGGCGGCGCGCCCTTCAGGACGAACCGCACCTCCACGGGCCGTCCCAGGATGCCCATCAGCGTCTTGCGGATGAGGGGCACGCAGCGCGTCTCCAGCCACTCCATGGTGAAGGGGTTCGGCACCGCGATGACGCAGGTATCCCCTTCCAGGCCCACCAGCGTGGTGTCCTTGAACCACGTCTCGTAGTTGGGCCGGCTCATCTGGAGCTGGAGTTCGCCCAGCGCTGCCTGCCAGATCTGCTTGTAGTCCGGCCGCGCGGCCACGGCTCACCTACTCGAGGAAGGCTGCTCCTCAGCGATGCCTTGGCTTCACCTGCCGCCATCTTAGCGGGCGCCGGTGCCGCGCCGGGCGGCCTGTAAGGGCCCGGCGCCAGGGCGGCCCGCGCTTCCGGATGCTAGCAGAAAGGGCGTTACCGCTGTATAGCGAGCGGGCGCCCGGCGATCACAGTCAGGCCACAGCGCCGCGGCGCCGGTGCTCAGGGGGCGCTCGCCCGGTCGGTCGGGGGCGCGGCGTTCGCGGCGACTGTGCGGTTCCGCCCCGCAGCTTTCGCCAGGTAGAGCGCCCGGTCCGCCGCGGCCACGAGCTGGTCGGGGATGTAGGGGGTGCTCTGCGGGGCGTTGGCCACGCCCGCACTGGCCGTCAGCTCGCTCAGCCCTACGCGCGCCCAGTGGGCGGCCAGCGTCTGGCGGAGCCGGTCGGCTATCTGCACGGCATTTACCAGCACGGTGTCCGGCAGCACGATCGCGAACTCCTCGCCGCCGTAGCGCGCGGCGAAATCGCTGGGCCGGATGCTCTCCCGGAGCACGGCGCCCAGCTCGCGCAGCGCCAAGTCGCCGGCCTGGTGGCCATGCGTGTCGTTGAGGCGCTTGAAATGGTCAACGTCGAGCAGCACCAGGCTCAGCGGGCGCCGGTCGCGCCGGCTGCGCTCGCAGTGGCGGCCGAGCTGCTCGACGAAGTAGCGGTGGTTGAACACACCGGTCAGGGCGTCGGTGATCGCCAGCTCCTGCAACCGGGCATGGAGCCGGGCGTTGTCCAGGACCGTGAACAAGCTGATGGCCAGCGCCTGCAAGAACTCACGGCCTCCCCGGTCCGTGAGCGGGGCGGTGCGCTGGCCGAGGCAGAAGGAGCCGAGCAGGTTGTGCCTGTCGCCGAGCGTGAAGCTCTGCCACCGCAGCGGCATGGCCGCGCCCTGCCCATCGTCGATCACGATAGTGGTCAAAGGCACGGCCTGGCTGGGCGGCAGGTTAGCCCGCAGGGTAGGGGGCAGAGGGGCGAGGAGCTGCTCCCGGACGGTCGCTTCGACTGGGGGAGCGAGGCCGCGGATCAGCGCCAGCCCCTCCACCGGCGTCTCCTGGAGGAAGAGCAGCGCCACCACCTGGTAGTCGAGAAAGCGGGCCAGCAGCCGCCCGGCGCGCTCGGCGACGCGCCGGTGGTCGCGTAGCTCCGTTGCGAGCTGCCAGATCTGGTTGAGGATCGTGGCCTCGTAGAGTTCCTGGTCGAGCAGCTGGCTCAGCCGGGCGAGAACGTCCACCTCGCCTTCCGGGCTGGACGCGGCGCCGCGGGGTGCCCGACGGGCCGGGCGGGGCGCTCGATCTCGAGGGGCGGCTGCCGGCTCGGCCGGCGCGGCGCCGTGCTGGGAGGGGCTGGCCGGCTCGCGCTCCGCCAACACGCGCGCGATGGTGGCGAGGAGCGTGTCCTTGCCCGCGCTCTTGGTCACGTAGGCGTCGGCCCCGGCCTCGATTCCCCAGAAGATGTCGCCAGCGGTCTCACGGGTGGCGAGGATCACGACGGGAATATAGGCGGTGCGCGGCTCATTGCGGAGCAGCCGGGCCACCTGATAGCCGTTGATCCGCGGCATCTCGGCGTCGAGCAGGGCCAGGTGGGGCAGCCGGGTCCAGGCCAGCTCGAAGGCGGCCAGCCCGTCCGCGCTCGTCAGCACGCGGTAGCCGTGCGCCTCGAGCGTCCGGGCGAGCGAGGCGCGGAGGGAGGGGCTGTCGACGGCGGCGAGGATCGTGGGCGCTTCGCGCATCGCTTCCGCTCGCGGGCAGACGTGCAGCAGCTGCTATTGCCACGGGCTAGGAACTGTACCACTATATACCAGGCTGGTCAAACGCGCTATTTTTTGGGGCGGGGTGAGAGGGCTTTTTTTAAGCTAATCCTCATCTTGCACCCGGGTGAGCCGGGGCGGCTTGCTGGCGTAGCAGGAGCCACCGAAAGGGGAGATGATGACGACGCTCGAGATCGAGGGAGCGGAGCGCGGCTGGCTGGCCAGTGTGGGCCTTGACCCCGCGGGCCAGCTCGTCGTGCGTGCGGCCCTCAGCCGCGAGGTGGGCGAGGCGGTCGGCGCGCTGCTGGAACAGCTCTTGCAGGAGCCGCTGGATGGACGGCCGCTCGGGATCCGCCGGGGCGAGGAGTTGCTCCGCGGGCTCGCGCTGGTGTTGGGACGGCGACGGCCGCTGCTCGCGGCGGAGCGCGTGCACGGCTACCTCCCCGGGGTGCCGCTTGCCGCTCCTGATCAGCCGCTGCCCCCCGGCTGGGACGAGCCTTGACTAGCGAGGGCGTGGCCGGCGTGATCCGCTCCTCTCCAGCCCGTGTGGATAGCGGCACGCTCCCGCGCGCCGATCGGTCCGCCTGGAAGCCCCCCCTGTAAGGAGGTGCCGATGAGGGGATGGATGTGCTCGCTCATCCGGCGCGGGGTCTAACGCCGGGCGCTCACTGCGCGGTCGCGAGGCCGGGCAGCGGCCTAGAGCTAGAGGAGGTACGCCCCATGGCGACAGTTACCGAGGTAGCCACCGACATCTATCGCATCAATATCGAGGTACCGCATTCACCAGTCACCTTCAGCTTCTTCGTCATCAAGGACGACCAGCCTACTCTAGTCCAGACCGGCTTTAGCCGCTCCTTCGACGAGAGCCTCGCTGCCGTCCAGCGCATCATCGACCCCGCTCAGCTCCGCTACATCGTAGTCCCCCACTTCGAGGGGGATGAGTGTGGAGCGCTTAACCGCTTCCTGGCCCTGGCTCCTCACGCCCAACCGGTATGCAGCCCGATCGGCGCGATCACTAGCATTGGTGATTTCGCGATCCGTGAACCGCTCGTCGTCGATGAGCCACAGCGGCTCGACTTGGGCCAGCACCGCTTGGCCTTCTTGCTCACGCCCTACGTTCACCAGTGGGATAGCTTGCTGGCCTATGAGGAGACCACCCGGACGCTGTTCAGCTCCGACCTGTTCATCCAGCCAGGGGTCCGACCGCCGCTGACCGACCGCGATATCACCGATGAGATGCTAGCGGTCTACCGCATCATCGGGATCTTCCCCTCGCGGGTGCACCTGAACGCCGCGTTGGACAAGATCGAGGCGCTCAGCCCGGCTGTTTTGGCCTGCCACCATGGCAGCGTGGTGAACGGGCAGATCCCTGCCTATATCCGTGCGCTGCGCGAGAACGACGTCACGGGCCTGACCATGTGGAACCCGATGCGGGCTTACTGATCATTCATCCCTCCGCAGGGTAATCGAGGCGAGGGGGTAGCCCCTGTGCTCATGCGGGATGTGGTGAGCTGACCCTGTCTAGGGGAACGCGCGAGGAGACAGCGTAGCGTGGCGCGCCTTCGTGCGCGCCCAGGGGAGCAGGTATTTGAGGACACCGCGGTGCGCCCGGAAAGCCGAGACGGGCCTGTAGCCCGCGGGCGCTTCGCCCACCGCGGCTGCTCGCGCTATGAGGATAGTTGCCAGGAACGGACGGTCAGTGGCAGGGCGGTGCGGCGTGGAAAGCGTAGATCACGATATTCAGTGCCTGCTGTGCGACCGGGTGGTCGCGGAGTATCGGCAGGGCCGCCTGCGGCTGAATCCCCACTACGGGCGCGACGCGCGCGCGGCGCTAGCCGCTCGGCGCTGCGGCTACTGTGGCGGACGGCTCGTGGGGCTCCCGGCGCTGAGCCAGTGGGCAGAGCAGGATTTCCCCGTGATCCGGCGGTCGCGCTCGCGCGCCGGCTAGCAGGGGGGAATCCCTCCCGGGCGACGGGGCGGTGGCACGTGCGGCTAGGCGTGCTGCTTTTTGCGGTATGCTGGGGCTAGTGAGGCGAGTGGAGGCGAGCGCGGTGCCCCGCGTCTCCCCAGGGCCGACGTCCCTTCCCGCGAGGTTACGGCGGGCGCCGGCTTGACACCCGGCGAGACCGGCGCCTATGCTCAGCCAGATTCCCCCGCTGGAGGGCGATATGAAGCGGCCGCTCGGCAGCATCCTGGTTGGCGTCTATCTGGCCCTGGGCGGGATCGCGCCCGCGGCCGCGCAGTGGTGGCCGGCGTACGGGCACTACGGCTACGGCACCGGCTACGACGCCATGCGCAACCCGTACAGCTACCCGCGCCCCTCCTTCGCTCAGAGCCGTTCGGTGCCGGAGGACGCCCTGTCGCTGTACGGCGGCTATATGCCCAATGCCTACTACACCGGCGGGGCCTACGCGCTCAGCCGGGCCACGCCATTCCCCTCCGGCCAGGCGTACTGCGAGACAGCGGGCTCGTACCTCTACTGTGCCGACCTGGAGAGCGGCAACGCGTTCCTGCTGACCTCCCGGCAGGAGAGCGCGGAGCAGCCGCGCTTCAGCCCGCTGCCGCTCCGTCTGAGCGACAACGCAGTCTACAGTGGCATCCTCGCCACGCGCCAGGTTAGCGGCGTGTTCTATCTCGTCGGCTCGCTGCGTGGTCCGACCGGCGAAGAGCTGGCCATCGACTGCAGCGGGCGGATGGTGGGCATCGGGGCGGACCTGAGCTGCCGCTAGCCCCGCAGCGAGGGAGCAGGAGGAGACAGCCGATGGTGCGCGAACGGGTGCTCGAACGCGAGCCCGAGCCCGAGCAGCCGACCCACTACGACATCCAGATGAAGCGGCGCGCGCAGCGCATCGAGGAGTGGCGCGCGCAGCGCAAGGTGCTCTGCCGCGGCCGCGACCTACGCCTCGAGCTGTCGCCCGTGCGCGGCATCCGCCAGGGGATGCTGGTGGGGACCGATGGCGGTTGCCCCACGGTGCTGCTCGACACGCGGATCCTGGAGATCCCGCCCGGCGGGCGGAGCAGCACCCACCGCCACGTGTCCGACGCGCTGATCTTCGTGCTCGAGGGCCAGGGCTACAGCTATATCGGGGGGCGCGAGCTCCGCTGGGAGCGCTGGGACGCGCTCCACATCCCCACCTGGACCTGGCACTACCACGTGAACACCGATCCGAGCCGCCCGGCGCGGTTCGTGGTCTTCACCAACGCCCCGCTCATCGAGCTCCTCAATCTCGCGCAGATCGAAGACATCGGCCAGCGCCCGCCGCCGGCCGAGCCGGACCCCCGCACCCGGGTGCCTCCCGTGCCGCCGCGGGCCCCGACGTTCTACGAGCGCGAGCTCGAGCGCGCCGCCGCGATCCAGCGCAAGACGGCCGAGGCGACACTGATCACCCGCTGGCGCGAGGTCAAGCTCCGGGTGAACAAGAAGGGCACGCGCAGCGCCTTCCTGGTGGACCCGACGCTCGGCTACAACACCTCGGGGCTCACCATGGTGATGTTCCAGATCGCGCCGGGCAAGTGGCAGTCGAAGCACCGCCATGGCGGCGAGGCCGTGCTCTACTGTGTGGAGGGGCGCGGCTACAGCGTGCTCGACGACCAGCGCTACGACTGGGAGGCGGGCGATGCGGTGCTGGTCGGGAAGTGGACTTGGCACCAGCACTTCAATGCCGACCCGGACCGCGTGGCGACGATCCTCCGCGTTCACCAGTGGGAGTCGATCCAGACGCTGATGAGCTACGTGCTGGACCCGCTGCCGATGTACGAGGAGCCTGAGGTGCTCGACGCACCGCCGCTCCACGAGCTCCGCTGGCCAGGCGAGCCCCACCTCGACTAGCGCCGCGCGCCGGCGCTCTGGCGATCTTCGCCCAGGTACCGCGCCCAGTCGACCGGCGTGCGCGAGGCGCCGCGCCAGCGCTGCGCCGCCAGCTCGGGCAGCACCGTGCCGAGCACGGCTGTGTAGTCGGTCGGGGGCACGGTGTCCAGCGCGAGGAGGTGCAGCCCCGGCGGGCCGGGCGCTGGCGGCAGCCCTGCGAGGTGAGCGGATAGGCTTGGCTGCTCGTCGGCGAACAGATACGAGACGCGGAGCCCCGGCGCGCCGGTGGCCAGGTGGGCCGCGCCGACGAGCCCCGTGGAGAAGACGTAGACCTGGCTGCCCGGCCAGCGCTCGCCCCGCTTGAACGGTACGCCGATAAACAGCACGGCCTCGGGCGGAGCGCCCGCAAGCCGGTGTGCCTCGGCCCAGCCCGCGAGATAGGCCATCGTCGCCCGGACAGTGTCGCCCGCCGCTCGCCACTCGGCAGCGGCCTGGCCCAGCAGCAGGATGGCTCCCGCGCTGTAGGCAGCAAGGGCGCTGGCGCCCAGCCAGCGGGGCGCAATGCGCAAGCCAGCGAGCGCGAGGGCCACCCCCACGCTGGGAAGATAGGAGTAGCGGTCGGTCACCCCGTAGACGCCGAACAGGACGAACGGCGCGGCCGCCAGGGCGGCCCACCCCAGCCCCAGGCGCACCCGTGCGCTGCCGCGCCACAGGCCCCATCCTCCCGCCAGCAGGACCAGCAGGCCGAGCACCAGCCCCAGCGGCCCCTCGGTCAGCGGCTCTGTCCAGGGGGGCGGCGCGACGAGCCGCGCCGCATAGTGCAGCGCGGTTGCCGCCAGCTCGCTGCCGAGGCCGATGAAGCGGTAGCCGCTGTCGGGATAGAGCGCCGCCCGTGTCTGATAGGCCCAGGCCACGAGGCCCAGGTGCACCAGCATGACCGCGCCCATGGCCCACAGCCAGCGCGGCGGGGCCGTCAAGGGGTGGCCTGGGCCCGACCGGCGCTCGTAGAGCGCGAGGGCGGCGAGCAGCAGCGGCGTCGCGACCGCCGACTCGTGGGCCAGCAGCGCGCCGGTGTAGGTGACGACGGCCAGCCAGCCGGCGCGCGCGTCGTCCCTCCCCCAGGCACGGAGGAACAGCAGCGCGGTGGCCAGCACCAGCGCGGCCGCGAGGCCGATGGAGACGGCGCCGAACCACATGACCACCTGGTGGTGGCGGGGGTAGAGGGCGAACAGCAGGGCGGCGGCCAGGGCCTGGGCCCGTCCCAGGCGCACGGCGCGGGCTAGCGCGTACACCGCCAGAACACAGCTGGCGTGCAGGGCGACCTGGAGGGTATGGGCCGGGATGGGGTTCAGGCCGGCGAGCCCCGCCAGGCTGCGGTGCACGGCCCCTGCGAGGGGCATGAAGCGGCCGAACCCGGCCGCGGGCCAGAACAGGTCGCTCGCGTCGCCGGACAGCATGTCGAGGTCATCGGAGACGAAGAAGTTCGGGATGGCGACGCCATAGGCCACGATAACGCTGCCGATCAGCAGCACGGGCCCGGCGACGCGCTCCCAGCTCGCGCCACATCGGGCACGCTTCTCGGCGGGCGCACGCAGCGCGTCCTGCATCGGCCTCCCTCCTCCGCCGGTCTGGGCTGTTCTACGGCAGAGGCGGGCAGTGGTGCAGGCGGGCCTCCCATCCGTTCCCCCGGGCGGCTGGGGGATGCAGGCGACGAGGGCTTACGGACCGGGCCTTCGGTGTGGCGTGCCCGCTAGTCGGTGGGCTCGTCCAGCTTGGCGAAGAGCGGTTTGGGCGGCGGCAGCGGCTGGCCCGGGGGAGGCAGCCGCGGGCGCCAGCCCTGCGCCTCCAGCGGGTCCTGGTAGCCGAGCAGCGCGTGCAGCCGCGCCGACGAGTGCGGCAGGAAGGGGGAGAACAGCACCTTGAGGCCATCGATCAGGTAGAGCAAGCTGAGGAGGGTGGCCGCGCAGGCCGCGCGGTCCTCCTTGACGAGGCGCCAGGGGGCCTGCTCGTCGAAGAACCGGTTCCCGTACTGGGCCAGCGCCATGATCTCGCGGAGCGGCTCGCGGAAGCGAGCGGCCCGCAGCCCCGCCGCTACCGTGTCGAACGTGGCCGCAACCCGCTGGGCGAGAGCGGCATCGGGCGCCGGGTAGCCGTCGGCGGCCGGCACACGGCCATCGTAGTATCGCTGTAGAAAGGTCAGCGTGCGGTGCGCCAGGTTGCCGTAGGTGGCCACCAGCTCGTCGTTGTTGCGGCGGATGAAGTCGGCCATGGAGAAGTCGGTGTCGCGGTGCTCGGGCAGGTTGGCCGCGATCACGTAGCGGATAGCGTCGGGGTCGTAGCGCGCCAGTAGCTCGGGGATCCAGATCGCCCAGCCGCGGCTGGTGGAGATCTTCTGCCCCTCCAGGTTCATGTACTCGTTCGCCGGCACGTCGTACGGCAGGTTCAGGCCGCCGTAGCCGAGCAGCATCGCGGGCCAGATGATGGTGTGGAAGGGGATGTTGTCCTTGCCGATGAAGTAGTAGCTGCGGGTGCTCGGGTCTTCCCACCAGGGCCGCCAGGCCTCGGGGTCGCCCTGCCGCTGCGCCCACTCCACCGTGGCCGAGAGGTAGCCGATCACGGCCTCGAACCAGACGTAGATGCGCTTGGCTTCGAAGCCGGGCAGCGGCACCGGGACGCCCCACTCGATGTCGCGCGTGATGGGCCGTGGCTGCAGCCCGGCCTCCAGGAGCCCCAGCGTGAACCGCTGGACAGTCGGGCGCCAGTAGTGCTTCTCGCGAACCCAGGCCAAGAGCTGCTCCTGGAACGCCGGCAGGTCCAGGAACAAGTGCTCCGTCTCGCGGATCACCGGCGGCGTGTTGCAGAGCCGGCAGCGCGGATCGAGCAGCTCGGTGGCATTCAGCGGCCGGCCGCACTGGTCGCACTGGTCCCCACGGGCGCCCGCATAGCCGCAGTGGGGGCAGGTGCCCTGCACATAGCGGTCGGGGAGGAAGCGGCGGTCCACCTCGCAGTAGGGGGAGAGCATCGCGTCTTTGAAGATGTATCCCCGGTCGAGCAGCGTGAGGAAGACCCGGTGCGTTACCGCGCGGTGGTTGTCCGTCCCCGTGCGGGTGAACAGGTCGAAGCTGATGCCCAGCCGCGCCCAGCAGTCCAGGAACTCGGCGTGGTAGCGGTCCGTGATCACCTGGGGAGGCACCCCCTCCTGCTCGGCCCGCACGGTGATCGGTGTGCCGTGCTCGTCGCTGCCGGAGACCATCAGGACCTCGTGGCCCTGGAGGCGGTGGAAGCGGGCGAAGATATCCGCCGGCAGGTAGGCGCCGGCGATGTGCCCCACGTGCAGCGAGCCGTTGGCGTAGGGCCAGGCGACACAGACCAGGATACGTTCAGGCATAGGCTCTCTCAGGTAGGGCGCAGCAGGGCGGGGAACTTCAGACCCAGCAGCGGCCGTCGGCTCAGGCGTAGCGCCCGCGCCAGTCGTTCCAGCGCACGCGCAGGACGTCGCGAACCATCCGGATTGTATCACGCCAGGGGCTGACGCGGCTGCTCGGCTGGTAATACCAGGCGATCGGCACCTCGGCGAGGCGCTGGCCGTGCTTGCGTGCCAGGTAGAGGATCTCCACGTCGAAGCCGAAGCCGTCGACGGTGGCGCGCGAGAAGAGCAGCTCCGCGCTCGCCGCCGTGAAGGCCTTGAAGCCGCACTGCGTGTCCTGCAGGCCGGGCACGGCGATCGCGCGGACGAGTAGGTTGAACACGCGCCCCATGAGGTGGCGCAGGACCGGTTCACCGATGCGGCGGGCGCCGGCTCCCTCGCGCGTCGCCAGCGCGACGTCGGCGCCGCTGGCCAGCGGCGCCAACAGCTTCGGCAGCTCGGCGGCCGGCATCGACAGGTCAGCATCGCACATCAGGCGCACCTGGCCCGTGGCGGCGAGCATGCCGCGGCGCACGGCGGCGCCCTTGCCGCGGTGGGGCGCGGCGATCAGCCGGATGGCGGGGTTGGCCGCCGCGGCCTGCTGCACGACGGCCGCGGTGCCGTCGACGCTGCCGTCGTCGACGACGACGATCTCGGCGGTGTAGGCTTCGTCGCGCAGGAAGGCGCTCAGCTGGGCGAGCGTGGCGGGCAACCGCTCGGCTTCGTTGTAGGCGGGGATGATGATGGAGAGGAAGGGCGCCGCCATCGCGGGCTGCTCACTCCGGTCGACGGGTTCCGCCCCAATCATACGCGATCGGGGCGCCAGGCCGCTGGCTCCCACCGTCCGCGCCGGCCGCGCCCGCGCAAGCTACCCTTTATAATCCTCTGGCCGGAGAGGCAGGCGTCGCTCGGGCTGGCGCCGGCGATGCCCTCGCCGCCGGCCCGCGGTCCATAGCGTGAGCAGGGAGGCACGTGTGAGCGAGAAGACCCCTATCACGGTCGCCTACGGCGATGGGATCGGGCCCGAGATCATGGAGGCCACCCTCCGCGTTCTCGAGGCCGCCGGCGCGCGCATCCAGATCGAGCCCATCGAGATCGGGGAGAAAGTCTACCGGCGTGGGTACACGGCGGGCATCGAGCCGAGCGCGTGGGAGTCTCTGCGGCGCACGAAGGTCTTCCTCAAGGCCCCGATCACGACCCCCGAGGGCGGCGGGTTCAAGAGCCTGAACGTGACGGTTCGCAAGATGCTGGGCCTGTATGCCAACGTGCGTCCCTGCGTGGCCTATCATCCGTTCGTCCACACCAAGCACCCCAACATGGACGTGGTGATCATCCGCGAGAACGAGGAGGACCTGTACACCGGCATCGAGCACCGCCAGACGGACCAGGTCGTCCAGGCGCTCAAGCTGATCAGCCGGCCGGGCTCCGAGAAGATCGTGCGCTATGCCTTCGAGTACGCGCGGCGGCACAACCGCAAGAAGGTGACGTGCTTCACCAAGGACAACATCCTGAAGATGACGGACGGCCTGTTCCACAAGATGTTCGACGAGATCGCCGCGGAGTACCCGGACATCGAGAGCGAGCACTGGATCGTCGACATCGGTGCCGCCAAGCTGGCCGATACGCCCGAGGCCTTCGACGTGATCGTGATGCCCAACCTCTACGGCGACATCCTCTCCGACGTGGCCGCCCAGATCGCCGGCTCGGTGGGCCTCGCCGGCTCGGCCAACATCGGCGACCAGTGCGCCATGTTCGAGGCGATCCATGGCTCGGCGCCCCGCCGCGCTGGCCAGAACTTGGCGAACCCCTCCGGCCTCCTGCTCGCGGCGGTGATGATGCTGGTGCACATCGATCAGCCGGATGTCGCCGAGCGCGTGCACAACGCCTGGCTGCGCACGATCGAGGACGGGATCCACACCTACGATCTCTACACCGAGGGGATCAGCAAGCAGAAGGTAGGCACGCGCGAGTTCGCCGACGCGGTGATCGCCCGGCTGGGCCAGCGGCCCGAGAAGCTCAAGCCCGTCAGCTACGCGGCGGCGCCCAAGCAGGCCATCGGGGTGGCCGCGCTCCGCCCCCGCCAGCGCGTGCGGAAGGAGCTAGTCGGGGTCGATGTGTTCCTGGACTGGTGGCAGGGCACGCCCGACGAGCTCGGCGCGGCCATGCAGCGGTTCGGCGGCGACGGGCTCGCCCTGACGATGATCACCAATGCCGGGGTGAAGGTCTGGCCGGAGGGCTTGCCGGAGACCTTCTGCACCGACCACTGGCGCTGCCGCTTCCAGGCCACGACGCCCGCCGGCACAGTCACCCACGCCCAGATCCTCGCCCTGCTCCAGCGCGTGACGGCCGCCGGCTTCGATGTCATCAAGACCGAGAACCTCTACCACTTCGACGGCGAGCCCGGCTACTCGCTCGGCCAGGGGGAGTGAGCGGGCACGCGTGAGGGCCGCGCCATGGAGCAGCCGCTGGTCGCCGTGATCATGGGGAGCAAGTCCGACTGGGAGACGATGCGCCACGCCGCGGACGTCCTCGCCCAGTTCGGGGTGCCGCACGAGTGCCGCGTCGTCTCCGCGCACCGCACGCCGGCGTGGATGGCGGAGTTCGCGGCCGGCGCCGAGGCGCGCGGCATCGAGGTCATCATCGCCGGCGCGGGCGGCGCGGCGCACCTGCCGGGGATGGTCGCCGCGCATACCCTGCTCCCCGTTCTCGGCGTGCCTGTCGAGAGCCATGCACTCCACGGCCTGGACTCGCTGCTGTCGATCGTCCAGATGCCGGCCGGGGTGCCGGTGGGCACCCTGGCCATCGGCCGCGCGGGCGCGACGAACGCCGCCCTGCTGGCGATCGCGATCCTGGCGAACCACCGGCCCGCGCTGCGCGAGAAGCTGCGGCAGTACCGGGCGCAGCAGACGGCGCGCGTGCTGGAGGAGACGCTCCCGTGAGCGCGCCGATCCTGCCGGGCGCCACCATCGGAGTCTTCGGCAGCGGCCAGCTCGGCCGCATGCTCGCCCTCGCCGCCAAGCGCATGGGCTACCGCGTGCACACCTTCTCCCCCGAGGCGGACTCGCCGACCGGCCAAGTGGCCGACCGGGAGGTGACCGCCGCCTACGACGACCTCGACGCGGTGCGCGCGTTCGCCCGTGGCGTGGACGTGGTGACCTTCGAGTTCGAGAACGTGCCGGCCGCCACCGTGGAGGTCGCGGCCGAGTATGTCCCGGTGCGCCCCAGCGGCGCGGTGCTCTACATCACCCAGCATCGCCTGCGCGAGAAGACGTTCCTCGCCCGGGCGGGCTTCCCCACCGCGCCGTTCCAGCCAGTGCGGTCGGAGGCGGAGGCGGTCGCGGCCCTGGAGCGGGTCGGCTGCCCCGCCGTGCTCAAGACCGCTGGCTACGGCTACGACGGCAAAGGCCAGGCCCGCATCGCCAGCCCGGCCGACCTCGCGCCTGCGCTGCGCGCGCTGGACCAGCCGGAGGCCGTGCTGGAGGGATTCGTGGACTTCGCGTGCGAGGTCTCGGTCGTCGCGGCGCGCGGGGTGGACGGCGCGTTCGCGCACTACGGGGTCATCGAGAACACGCACCGCCACCACATCCTCGACGTCTCCGTCGCGCCCGCGCCCGTGCCCGCCCGCGTCGTCCACGAGGCGGTAGAGATGGCGCGCGCCGTGCTCGAGGCGCTGGACGTCGTGGGCGTGCTCTGTGTAGAGTTCTTCCTGACCCGCGACGGCCGGCTGCTGATCAACGAGCTCGCCCCGCGCCCGCACAACTCCGGTCACTTCACTATCGACGCCTGTGTGACCAGCCAGTTCGAGCAGCAGCTGCGCGCGGTCTGCGGCCTGCCCCTGGGCGCCACGGAGCAGCTCCGCCCGGCGGCGATGGCGAACCTCCTGGGCGACCTGTGGCAGCAGGGAGAGCCCTGCTGGCCTGCGGCCTGCGCCTTCCCCGAGGTCAAGCTCCACCTCTACGGCAAGCACGTGCCGCGCCCCGGCCGGAAGATGGGGCACCTCACGGCCCTCGCGCCGACGGTAGAGGAGGCGCGTCGCCGTGTGCTCGCCGCGCGGGCGGCGCTCAGCGGCGCCGGCGCGGAAGCCACGACCCCAGCGCCGCTCGCACACGGCAGCGGGGCGTAGCGCATCGAGCGCGACACGGGCGACTTCTCCTGGTATGTCCCCAGGTGCGCCTTCGGTGTTGCGCAGGCGGGAGAGCGGCGCCGGGCCCCGCGCTCCCGGGCCCCTGACGAACGCACCGCCCTAGTGGAGCACGTAGCCGCCGTTCACCACGATCGTCTGGCCGGTCACGAAGTCGCTGTCCGACGAGGCGAGGTAGACGATGGTTCCTACCAGGTCCTCGGGGGTCTCGGCGCGCGCCAGGGCCCGGCCGGCGATGGCGCGGCGGGCGGGCTCCTCGCCGGCCGCCAGGCCGGCCTCGCTGAGCGTGAAGCCGGGCGCTACGGCGTTGACGCAGATCTGGCTATCTCCTAGCTCGCGGGCCAGGGCGCGGGTCAGGGCGACCACGGCGCCCTTGGAGGCGACGTAGTGCAGGAAGTTGGGCACGCCCGAGAACACGGTGTCTGAGGCGATGTTGATGATCTTGCCGCCGCCCTGGCGCCGCATGTAGGGCACCACCGCCTTGCAGCAGAGCCACACCCCGCGCACGTTGACCGCCATCACGCGGTCCCACTCCGCCACCGTGAGCTGGTCGAAGGGCTTGCGCTCCACGCCGTAGAAGATGGCCGCGTTGTTGACCAGGACGTCGATGCGGCCGAACTGGTTCACCGCCGCCGCGGCCATCGCTTGGGTGCTGGCCTCGTCGGCCACATCGGTGGGCACCGCGAGGGCCTCGCCGCCCGCCGCCCGGATGGCGGCCGCGGTCTCCTCGCCCTTGGCCGCCTGGAGCTCGGCCACGACGACCCGGGCGCCCTCGCGGGCGAGCCGCAGGGCGTAGGCGCGGCCGATGCCTTGGCCCGCCCCGGTCACGATCGCCACTCTGTCCTTCAGGCGCATGGCTCCCTCCTGTGAACTGCGTCTACCGTGTGGCCCGCTGCAGACCATGCCGGCGCTCATGCCTGGCCCAGCAGGGACTTGACCGCGGCCACGAGCTGCCGCCGGCCGGGGACGAAGGCCTCCTCCAGGCGGGGGCTGGCAGGAACGGGCGCATCTGGCGCACCGACCCGCAGGATCGGGGCGTCGAGGTAGTCGAAGGCGGCCTGCTGGATCTGGGCGGCGAGCTCGGCACCGATCCCGCCCGTGAGCACCGCCTCGTGCGCCACCACCACTCGCCCCGTCTTCCGGACCGAGGCGACGATCGTCTCCAGGTCGAGCGGCGCGAGGCTGCGCGGGTCGATCACCTCGACCGAGATGCCCGCGGCGTCCAGCTCGCGGGCGGCCGCCAGCGCCTCGTGGACCAGGCGCGCGGTCGCGACGATCGTCGCGGCCTGCCCTTCCCGCAGGACCGCGGCGCGGCCCAGCGGCACCACGCCGTCGCCGTCCGGCAGCTCGCCCAGCATCCAGTACAGGGCGCGGTGTTCGATGAACAGCACCGGGTTGTCGTCGCGGATCGCCGCCTTGAGCAGCCCGCGGGCGTCGGCCGGCGTCGCCGGCATGGCGATCTTCAGGCCGGGCACGTGGAGGAACCAGGCCTCCAGGCTCTGCGAGTGGTGCGCGCCCCAGCCGCCGGTCGCGCCGCACTGCGCGCGGACGACCAGGGGCACCCGGAGCTGGCCGCCCGAGAGGTAGTGCAGCTTGGCGGCGTGATTGACCAGCTGGTCCATGGCGAGGGTGATGAAATCGATGAACATGATCTCGACCACGGGGCGCAGGCCCACGAGCGCCGCGCCCACGGCCAGGCCCATGACCGTGCCCTCGCTGATGGGGGTGTTGCGTACGCGCCGCTCGCCGAAGGCCTCCGCCAGGCCGGCCGTGGCGCCGAAGGGCCCGCCCACCGCCACGTCCTCGCCCAGGATGTAGACCGCCGGATCGCGCGCCATCTCCTCGCGCAGCGCCTGGTTGATGGCCACGACATAGGTGACCTGACCGGAGGCGTGGCTCATGCGCCCTCCTCGCGCGGAGCGGCCCAGACCTGGGTGGCGACCTCCTCGGGCTCGGGCCAGGGGCTCTCCAGCGCGAAGCGCACGGCCGCCTCGACACGGGCGCGCGCCGCCTGCTCGAGCGCGGCCGCGTCTACGCTGGCCGCCAGCCCGGTGGCCTCCAGGTAGCGCTGGAAGCGCGCGATCGGGTCGCGCTCGCGCCACTCCGCCAGCTCGGCCGCCTGGCGGTAGCGCTGCGGATCTCCCACGTAGTGGCCGCTCAGCCGGTAGGTCAGGCACTCCAGGAAGGTAGGTCCCCCGCCCGTCCGGGCGCGGCTCACCGCCTCCGCGGCGGCGTCGCGGACGGCCAGCACGTCGTTGCCGTCGATGGTCGCCGTGGGGATCTGGAAGCGCTCCGCATGGGTGGCCAGGCGCTCGACGAGCGTGTGCGCCGAGAGCGGGGTGAACTCCGCGTAGCCGTTGTTCTCGCAGACCAGCACGACCGGCAGGCGCCAGAGGCTCGCCAAGTTGAGCGACTCGTGGAAGTAGCCGGCGTTCGCAGCCCCGTCGCCGAAGAAGACCACCACCACCTGGCCGGCGCCGCGCTCCTGGCAGGCGAGCGCCGTGCCCAGCGCCAGGGGGATGTTGCCCCCGACGATGCCGGTGGCGCCCAGCAGCCCGCGCTCCACGGCAACTAGGTGCATCGAGCCTCCCTTGCCGCGGCAGTAGCCGCTGGCCCGGCCGGCCAGCTCGGCCATCATCCGCGCCAGGTCGGCGCCGCGGGCGATGAAGTGGCCGTCGGGCCGGTGGCTGGCGTAGACGTAGTCGTCCGCGCGCAGGACCGAGCACACCCCGGTGGCTGTGGCCTCCTGGCCGATAGCCACGTGCACCAGCCCAGCGAACTGCTTGCTGGCCACTAGCTCAGTCAGGCGCTCCTCGAAGGCGCGGATGGTCCACATGGTGGCCAAAAGCTGCCGCGCCGTATCGGCATCTAGCATCAGCCCTCCAGCAGCAAGCGTTCTGGATTCTCGATCAGCTCTTTCACGCGCACCAGGAACAGCACGGCTTCGCGGCCGTCCACCACCCGGTGATCGTAGCTCAGCGCGACGTACATCATGGGGCGGATCACGATCTGGCCGTTCACCACCACCGGCCGCTCCTCGATCTTGTGCATGCCGAGGATGCCCACCTGGGGCGGGTTCAGGATCGGGGTGGAGAGCAGCGAGCCGAACACCCCGCCGTTGGTGATGGTGAACGTGCCGCCGCGCAGGTCCTCCAGCGTGAGCGTGCGCTCGCGGGCCTTCTGCACGAAGGCGGCAATGGCCTGTTCGATCTGGGCGAAGGTGAGGCGGTCGGCATCCCGCAGCACGGGAACGACGAGCCCCTCCGGATCGCCGATGGCGATGCCGATGTCGTAGTAGTGCTTGATGACCAGCTCCTCGCCCTGCAGCTCGGCGTTGAGCTGCGGGAAAGCCTTGAGGGCGCCGACCACAGCCTTGGTGAAGAAGGACATGTACCCCAGGCTCACGCCGTACTGCTCGCGGAATGTCGCGCGCCAGCGCTCGCGGAGGGCTATCACGGCGCTCATGTCGATCTCGTTGAAGGTGGTGAGCATGGCGGCCGTGTGCTGAGCCTCGACCAGGCGGCGCGCGATCGTCAGCCGCCGGCGCGAGAGCCGCTGGCGCATCTCTGGGCGCGCCGGCGCCGCGGGAGCTAGCGGGGGCAGGGTGGGCGCCGCCGCCCGCTCCTGCGGCGGCGCTGGGGTGACGGCCGGCGCGGCAGGCTCGGGCGCCTGGCGCTGCACATGCGCCTCCACGTCTGCGCGGGTCACACGCCCGCCCGGGCCGGTGCCGGGCACAGCGGCCAAGTCCACCCCCAGCTCGGCAGCGAGGCGCTGGGCGAGCGGGGAGGCGCGCACCCGCGCCGGCTCGCCGCGCTCCGGTGCGGCGCTGGGGGCGGGCGCCTCTGCGGGTGGAGGCGGCGCCGCCTCCGCCCGGGCGGCGATGAGCCCCAGCACCTCGCCCGGGCGGACCGTGGCTCCCTCCGGGCGCAGGATCTGGACCAGGACACCCCCCTCGTCGGCGGGCACTTCGGTGTTCACCTTCTCCGTCTCCAGCTCGACCACCGGCTCGCCGACCGCCACAGGGTCCCCCTCCCGTTTGAGCCAGCGCCCCACGGTGGCCTCGACTATCGACTCGCCCAGGGGAGGCACGCGAATCTCAGTCGCCACGGTGCACCTCAAGCTGTGCGGCTCGCCCCGCTTCGACCGGCTCGAAGCGGAAGGCGGCCTCGATCACCCGCGCCTGCTCCTGCACGTGCCACTCGTAGGAGCCCTCGGCAGGGCTGGCCCGCCGGGGACGGCCGATGTAGACCAGCGGCAGGCGCCCGCCAAGCAGGTCGCGCAGGCGCGGCGCGACGAACGTCCAGGCGCCCATGTTGCGCGGCTCCTCCTGCAGCCAGGCTACCTCCTGCACCTGCGGGTAGGCCGCGAGCAGCTCGGCGATCGCCTCCGCCGGGAAAGGATAGAGCTCCTCGACGCGCACGATAGCGACCGCCTTGCGCACCTCGGGCGCCGGCGGAGGCGTGGCCGTTACCAGGTCGACGTAGACCTTCCCGCTGCAGAGGAGCAGCCGCCGCACCGCCGCGCGGTCCTGCTGCGCCAGCGGGTCGTCCAGCACGGGCTGGAAGCGCCCTTGCGCCAGCTCCTCCAGCCGGGCGGCGGCGAGAGGGTGGCGCAGCAGGCTCTTGGGCGTCAGGAGCACCAGCGGGCGCGGGTCGCGTGCGAGCAGCCGGGCCTGGCGGCGCAGGATGTGGAAGTACTGCGCCGCGGTGGTGCAGTTGGCGATGCGCAGGTTGTCCTCCGCGGCCAGCTGGAGGAACCGCTCGAGGCGGGCGCTGGAGTGTTCCGGGCCCTGCCCCTCGTAGCCGTGGGGCAGCAGCAGCACCAGCGAGGGGCACTGCTCCCACTTCGCTTTGGCTGAGGCGATGAACTGATCGATGATCACCTGGGCGACATTGACGAAATCGCCGTACTGCGCCTCCCAGAGCACCAGGACCTCGGGAGCCTGGATGCTGTACCCGTACTCGAACCCGAGGGTAGCCACCTCGGACAGCGGGCTATCCCAGGCGTCGAAGGAGGCCCGCGCCGCCGGCAGGGCCTGGAGCGGCATATACGGGCTGCCCGTCTGGAAATCGTAGAGCACGAGGTGCCGCTGGCTGAAGGTGCCGCGCGTCGTGTCCTGGCCCGTGAGGCGGATGGGAATGCCCTCGGCCAGGAGGGAGGCGAAGGCGAGGGCCTCGGCATGGGCCCAGTCGATCGTGCCCTCCGCGCCGTTGCCGGTGGTAGACAGCGCCGCCCGCCGGCGGGCGATGGGCCGCTCGAGCTTGGGGTGCAGGTGGAAGCCGGGCGGCAGGGTCCACAGCTGCTCGTTGAGCGCCACGAGCGTCTCCGCTGGCACGGCGGTCTCGATCTCCGCCGCGGGCCCCGCGTGACCCAAGCCGCCGGTGGGGCCGCCGGCCTCCCGTCCCGCCGCTACCGCCGGCGCCGGCGGCCCTGGCAGCTGCTGCTCGAGGGTGCGCCGCAGGGCGTGTAGCCGCTCGAGCCGGGCCTGGAGCAGCGCCTCGACCTCTGCGGCGGTGACGAGGCCGCGCCGCACTAGCTCCTGCGCCCATAGCTCGCGCACCGTCGGGTGCTGCGCGATGCGCGCGTACAGGAGCGGCTGCGTGAAGGAGGGTTCGTCGCCCTCGTTGTGGCCCCAGCGCCGGTAGCCGACCAGATCGATCACGACGTCCTTCCGGAAGCGCTCGCGGTAGGCGTGGGCCAGGCGCGTGGCGGCGATGCAGGCCTCGGGATCGTCGGCGTTCACGTGGATCACCGGGATCTCGAAGCCCTTGGCCAGGTCGCTGGCGTAGAGCGTGGAGCGGCCGTGCTCGGGCGGGGTCGTGAAGCCGATCTGGTTGTTGGCGATGATGTGGATGGTTCCGCCGGTGCGGTAGCCGGGCAGGCGCGAGAGGTTGAGCGTCTCGGCCACGACCCCCTGCCCCGGGAACGCAGCGTCGCCATGGATGAGCACCGCTAGCGCGGCGCCCTCGTCCCGCCGGGCGGGGCCTCGCTGGTCGCGCCGCTCGGTGCAGGCGCGGGTCATCCCCTCGACCACCGGGTTGACGAACTCCAGGTGGCTGGGGTTGGGGGCCAGGGCGATCAGCATCTCCACCGGTTGGCCCCCGCGGTAGGCGCGGCGGGCGCCGAGGTGGTACTTCACGTCGCCCGTCCAGCCCTCGTCGCTGCTCCCGCTGGGCGAGACGTTCGACCGGCGGTAGTGTCCCAGAAACTCGGCGATGATCTGCTCGTACGGCTTGCCCAGCACATGGGCCAGCACGTTCAGCCGCCCCCGGTGGGCCATGCCGAGCATGACGCAGCGCGTGCCGGCCTCCGCCGCCGCGCCGATGAGCTCGTCGAGCATCGGCACCAGCATGCCCAGCCCCTCGAGCGAGAAGCGGGTCTGGCCGGGAAACGCGCGCTGCAGGAAGCGCTCGAAGGCGCCGACCTCAGTCAGCCGCTCCAGCAGCTGGCGCTCATCGATGGGGTCGTGGGGCGGGTGGAACCGGCGCGCCTCGACGGCAGTGCGGAGCCAATGTCGCTCCTCGGCGTTCGACACGTGCTCGAATTCGTAGCCGGTCGTCCCCTGGTAGATCTCGCGCAGGGCGCGGATGGCGGCGAGGGCGTTGCCCGCACGCTCGGCGACCGGGCCACCGACGATGGCGGCCGGCAGCGCCGCCAGCTCCTCCTCGCGCAGGCCGTGCGTCTCGGCCCGCAGCGCCGGATCGCCAGGGGGCTCGCGGCCCAGCGGGTCTAGGCGGGCCGCGCGGTGACCATAGGCCCGGATCGCCGTCGCCAGGGCTACCGCGCCGGCCACCTGCTGCGGCGTCCAGGGGGCGGCCGGGAGGCCGGCCGCGGCAGGCGCCAGCGCCGTCTGCCCATCGGGCGCTCCCCACTGCTCGAAGGCGGCGCGCACCTCCGCGCTGACCGTCGCCGGGTCGGCGCGGTAGCGCTCGTAGAGCTCCTGGAGATAGGCCAAGTTGGGGATGGAGAACGCTTCCCAGAAGGAGCGCGACCTGTTGTCCATGACGGTCATGCCTCCGGTCCGCCGCGGCGACGTGGGCCCTGCTGCCCGGAGGCCACGGTGCGGGGCCCCACCGGTCGCGGTGGGAGGCTCGCAGGCTCTGGGCGATTTTAGCCGGAAGGCCGTTCGGAGGGTGCAAGCGGTCGGGCTATATAATTCGGCCGCCGCGCGCCACGCCGCTCCGGATATGCCATGGCGGACTCCAGGAGGGATAGCGATATCGCCCGGCTGCCTTCGCGCGTCGGCAGGAGGGGAGATGCACGGAAACCGCAGGAGCCGCCGGTACCTGGGTCCCTGGCGCGTCCGCCGGAGGGGATGGCCGCTGCTGCCCGTCGTGCTGCTCGCCGGCGGGCTGGTCGCCCTGGGGGCGCTGAGGGCGCTGCCGGCGAGCGCGCAGCAGCCCGGGCGGCGGCGCAGCGGTTACCCGGGGTGGGGCTGGGGAAGTTTTACTGGCCGTTTACGAAACGCAAGGACGCGCTTTACGCGGCTGGCGGATATTGGGGAGCGTAGCGCGCGGTCCACGGAGGCGGCGTGAGCAGGGACCTTCCTAATGCCTTTTCAGGCCGCCGTGCCCCTTCGGCCGACCAGCTGGGGATGGCTTGGCGTCGCTTCGAGCGCCAGCTTCGGGCGCTGCCACGGCAGCGGACGCAGCTGCTTCCCGCCCTGCTGTTGGCCCAAGCGGCGTTTGGCTACGTGTCGGACCAGGCGGTCGAGCAGATCGCTGCCCACCTCCGGCTGACGCCTCATGCTGTCGAAGGGGTAGCGACGAGCTACCCGGAACTCCGTCGTCAGCCCAGCGGGGCGCACGTCGTCCGGGTGTGTACAGGGGTGAGCTGCTGGACGGCTGGGAGCGACCAGCTGTTAGTCACGGTCGCCGCGATGCTCGGTGTCCAGGGAGGGGCCTCTGGGGCTGATAGCCCGGTGAGTGTGGAAGAGGTGCCCTGCTGTTTCCTCTGCGCCGTGGCGCCGGTTGTGGAGATCGACGGGATCTGTCACGGCCGAGCCTCGGTGGAGCGGGTCAGGGCACTGGTAGCAGCGATCGGCCTCGCATCCTTCCGGTCCGAGCCTGGAGGAGGGCGTTGAGCGCTGCAGCGAGCGAGCGGCAGCCGAGAGGCGCCTCGCCGGGCGCGGTGCTTGCGAGCTTAGTGGCCACGGCCCAGCGCCGGCTCGCGCGCCGTCAGCGCGGCCAGCGAGGACGGCTGGTGGTAGCCAGCGGGGAGTGCGGCCAGGCGGTCGGGGCGGCCGAGGTGGCGGCCGCGCTGCGCGCCGCAGTCGCGGCACGCCGCGTGCCCCTTGCGGTGGTCGAGGCGGGCTGCACCGGGATGTGCTACCAGGCGGTGCAGGTGACGCTTCAGCGCCCAGGCGCTCCCGATCTCACCTGGGACCGGGTCGAGCCTGGCCAGGCCACGGCTTTGGTGGCCGCCGTGGTCGACACCTGGGCAGCGTTCCCGCCCGCGTTTGCCTGGAGCGCCGGCGGCGTCGAGGGGGTGGCTGGGCTAGACAGCGTGCCTTTCCTGGCGGGCCAGCAGCGGATACTCCTGGAACACGCTGGACGAATGGTGCCGGCCGACGTCGACGAGGCCCTGGTGCGTGGCGGCTATCAGGGCCTAGCTCAGGCCCTCGCGCGCCCGCCGGAGGCGGTTATCGACGAGGTGAAGCGCGCGGGGCTCGCCGGACGGGGCGGGGCCTATTTTCCCACCGGCGTGAAGTGGGAGTACTGTCACCGCGCTGGCAAGTCGCCGCGCTACGTGGTGGTAAATGCGGAGGAGGGAGAACCCGGCCTGTTCAAAGACCGGCATCTGCTGACAGCAGCGCCTCACCTCGTCGTGGAAGGGGCCCTGATCGCCGCCTATGCTGTCGGCGCAGAGCGCGTGTTCTTTTACGTCAATGGGCAGGCGCAGCTTGCTCAGGAGCGCCTCACCGCGGCCCTGCGGCAAGCTACCGCACGGGGCCTGCTGGGCCGGGCTATCCTGGGCAGCGCGTTCACCTGCGCGGCGGAGGTGCGTGTAGGCGGAGGCGGCTACGTGCTCGGGGAGGAGACCGCGCTCCTAGAGAGTCTCGAGGGGCGCCGGCCGATGCCGCGCCCGCGGCCTCCCCACACGGTGGAGGCCGGGCTGTGGGGCTGCCCGACGATCATCGACAATGTCGAGACTTTGGCCTGCGTGCCGTTCATCCTTGCTCGGGGGGCCGACTGGTTCCGCCAGTGGGGCACCGCGCGTTTTCCCGGGACGAAGCTGCTCGCCATCTCTGGCGATATCGCGCGCCCCGGCTTGGTCGAAGTGGCGATCGGAACGAGCCTCCGGCGCGTGCTTTACGACTTGGCCGGTGGCGTCCCGAACGGACGGGCGCTCCAAGCCGTGCTCACCGAAGGGCCGTCGGGAGACCTGTTACCCCCTGATCGCCTGGACGTCCCGCTCGAGCCCAAACGCCCGGATGTCCTGCTGGGCTCTGGGAACCTCGTCGCACTGGATACCACCCGCCGGTTGCTGGACGTGATCCGCCGCCTGACGCGCTACAACGCCGAGGAGTCGTGTGGCAAGTGCACGCCCTGTCGAGAGGGGGTCAACCGGATGTGGGAGATCTTGGAGCGCATCGCTAGCGGCCGCCCGCGAGCCGGCGACCGGACGAACCTGCTCTACCTCGCGGACATCGCCGCAGCCGCCTCGCTGTGCGGCCTGGGCCAGATGGCGCCCCGGCCGGTGCTGAGCGCGCTGCGTTACTTCCACCTACCCGAACTCGAGGCGCTGCCTGGGGAGTGATGCCCGATGCCGCTCCTGCTGACCGTAGACGGCTTGCCGGTAGAAGTGGAGAACGGGGCGAGCGTGCTCGACGCGGTAAACCGCGCCGGTGTCTATCTCCCCCAGCTGTGCAAGGATCCCGAACGGCCACGGCTAGGCACGTGCCGTACCTGCCTAGTGAGCATCGAGGGGATCCCCGGCGCTCCTGCCGCCTGCGCTACCCCGGCGCGCGAGGGGATGGTAGTCCATACGACCGCGCCGGAGGTCGACCGCATCCGGCGCGGTGCGCTCCAGCTCACCCTGGATATGCTTCCGGAGACCGATGTTTCCCGCTTGGGCGAGTTGAGCACAGCCATCGCCCGGTACGGGCTCCAACGCGGACGCTTCGTGCCCGAGCCGCCCGTTGCCGCGCGCCAGCAGGTGGATGAGAGCGATCCGTTCTGGCTGCTCGATCACGCGCGTTGCATCCTCTGTGAGCGGTGCGTCATGGCCTGCCAAGAGGTCCAGCACATCTACGCCCTCGCCCTCCTCGACCGCAGCCGTCACACGACGGTCGGCACCTTCCGCCACGGCCCGATACGTGCCTCGAACTGCACTACGTGCGGTCAGTGTTGGGCGACGTGTCCTACCCTGGCCATTCGCTTGAAGCGCCCGCTTGCTGCCTGGAGTGCTGGCGATGCCCCGTGAGCACGACGTTCATGCGCCCGTATCCGAGCCGGCGGGGTTCCCCCGGGGCGATGAGTTGCCGGCTATCGTGCGCCGCGTCGAGACGGTCTGCCCCTACTGCGGGGTCGGCTGCGGTCTAGTGCTGAACCTGAGCGCGCGCGGCGAGATCGTCCAGGTTGACGACGTGCCCTACCATCCTTCCAGCGAGGGCATGCTGTGCGTTAAAGGGCGCTTTGGAGTCGGCTTCGTCCACAGCCCGCAGCGATTGACTACCCCTCTGCTCCGGCGCCGGCGCGGGGAGCCGTTGGAACCGGTGTCTTGGGATGTCGCCCTCGACTACGTGGCGGACCAGCTGGTCCGCTACCGCGACGCGTTCGCCGCCATCGGTACAGCCAAGGCGACGAACGAGGACGGCTATGTTCTCCAGAAGTTCGCCCGCGCCGTGATGGGAACCAACAACGTCGACCACTGCGCCCGGCTGTGCCATTCCCCCTCGGTAGCGGCCATGATGGAGATGCTGGGTAGCGGCAGCGCCACCAATTCCTACGCCGACTTCGAGCAGGCCGGCTGCTTGATGGTGGTAGGGGCCGATCCCGACTCCAACCACCCCGTCATCGCTGCCCGGCTCCGCACGGGCATTGAGCGGGGGGCGCGGCTGGTCGTCGTCAACCCCAAATACATCCGCCTGTGCGACCTCGCTGACGTCTGGCTGTGCCCGCGGCCAGGCACCGACGTGGCCCTCTTCAACGGCCTGGCTTGGATCGCGCTCCAAGAGGGCCTATGGGACGAGGCCTTTGTCCGCACGCACACCACGGGCTTTGATCTCTGGCGGGCTCACCTCACCCCCTATACGCCTGTCAACGTCGCGCGCGTTACCGGGGTTCCCGAGGAGGCTTTACGAGCAGCGGCGCGGTTGTTCGCACGTCCTGCCCGCGGCGGCTCCTGCCTCATCTGGGGCATGGGGATCACGCAGCACACCCGGGGCACGGCCAACGTCCAGGCGCTGGTCAACTTCGCGCTCCTCACCGGCCAGCTGGGCAAGCCCGGTAGCGGCCTCGCGCCGCTGCGGGGCCAGAACAACGTGCAGGGCTGCTCCGATATGGGGGTATTGCCAGACCACCTGCCTGGCTATCAGGGGCTCGGGCCCGAGGCCAGGGCGAAGTTCGAGCAGGCATGGGGATGCTCCCTCCCGGCCGAGCCCGGGCTGCCGCTAACGGAGATGATGGAGGCCGCGGCACGCGGCGAACTGAAAGCGATCTACCTGTGCGGTGAGAACCCGATCCTGACCGAGCCCAATGCGGCGCATGTCCGCGAGGGGCTGAGCCGGCTGGAGTGCTTGGTCGTGCAGAACATCCTGCCGAACGAGACGATGGAGCTGGCGCACGTGGTTCTCCCCGCGGCGAGCTTTGCCGAGAAGGACGGTACGTTTACCAACAGCGAGCGGCGGGTGCAGCGCGTGCGTCAGGCGCTCGTCCCGCCGGGGCAGGCACGGCCTGACTGGGAGATCACCTGTGATCTGGCCCGGCGGGTGGCGCAGCGGCTCGGCCGGCCCGCTCACGGCTTCCACTACACCCATCCGGCGGAGATCTTCGCCGAGATAGCCGCGCTGGTTCCCTTCCTCGCAGGTATCAGCTACACCCGGCTGGAGGCCGGCGGGATCCAGTGGCCCTGCCCGACCCCGGACCATCCCGGTACCCCACGCCTGTTCACCGCCGGCTTCCCCGATAGGCGTGCGCGTTTCCAGCCTGTGGATCAGGGCCTCCCTGCCGCGGAACTGCCGGACCGCGACTACCCGCTGTTGCTCAACACCGGTCGCGTGTTGTACCACTGGCACGGTGGCGACCTCTCGCGACAGGTGACTGGGCTAACGGCGCTTTATCCCGCGGTGGAGGTCGCCATCCATCCGGCCGATGCGGCGGCCCACGGGGTGGCCGACGGCGATCGCGTGCGCCTCACCTCGCGCCGGGGCGAGCTGCTTGCTACGGCGCGCGTGACCGAAGCGGTGCAGCAAGGAGAGCTGTTTGTCCCCTTCGTGCGGCTCGCCGAGGGCGCTGCCAATTTCCTCACCAACAACGTGTACGACCCGCGAGTGAAGATTCCCGAATATAAGGTGTGCGCTGTGCGCCTCGCCCGGGCATGAATAGGAGGAATCCGTGGCAACATCCTCGGAGTCGCACATCTCGCTTACTGAGCTACACATCGATCCCTATGCCCCGGCCGAAATGGCGGGACGCGCCCAGGCAGTTGGTATTGCAAAGGCTATGGATGCTCTCTTCCGCTGGATGTATCGCTTGCCCCTCAAATCGACCGCTCTGTTCGTATGGCTCCTGGTGGCCTGTGGGACCGGCGGCCCCGGCGCGGCCGCGCCGGGGCCGCCCCCTGCGGCGCGGGAAGCCGCCGCGCCCTCGACACCGGCCGCGCCGCCCCCGCCTGTTACCGTGCGGGTCGGCATCCTGAACTCGATCGGCGACGCGCCCTTTAGCATCGGGATCGAGAAGGGCTTCTACGCGGAGCAGGGGCTCATCATCGAGACCGTTCCGTTCGACTCCGCGGCGCGCATGATCGCGCCCCTGAGCACGGGGCAGCTCGAGGTTGGCCAGGGTGTTATCAGCGCGGGCGCGCTCAACGCCGTGGCGCGCGGGGTGGACATCAAGGGGATCGCCGGCGCCTCGGCGAGCCCGCCCGGCCACGGGAACACCGCCTACGTGCTGCGCCGCGACCTCGTCGAGCAGATCCGCAGCCCGGCGGACTTGCGTGGCCGCAAGCTAGGGCTCGCGGCGCGCGGCACCGGGATCGAGATCGAGCTGGCGGAGCTGCTGCGGCGCGGCGGCCTGACCCTCGACGAGGTGGAGCTGGTCCAGCTCAACTTCAGCGAGCAGGTCACGGCGCTGGCCAACCAGGCCCTCGACCTGGCCGCGATCCCCGAGCCCGCCGCGACGCTCGCGGTGGATCGCGGGGTGGGCCACATCTGGCTGCGCGCCGATGAGCTCATCCCCAACCACCTGACCTCGTTCATCTGGGCCGGGCCGCACTTCGTGGCCCAGCCCGATGTGGCGCGGCGCTTCCTAGTGGCCGCGCTCAAGGCGGTGCGCCTGTACAACGACGCGTTCTTCAAGCACGACCCGCAGGTGCGGGAGGAGCTGATCCAGATCTTCATCAAGCACACGCCGGTGAAGGACCGCGGCCTGTACGACCGGATGGTGTTCCAGGGGTTCGATCCCGACGGGCGCATCAACCGGGAGAGCGTCGAGCGGGACATGCAGTACTACCTGGCCACGGGGCAACTGCAGGCGCCGGTCGACCTTGATCGCCTGATCGACCTGCGCTTCGCCGACTACGCGGTCGCGGTGCTCGGCCCCTATCCGCGCTAGCCGCGGCGCGGGGCTACTGCAGCGGGACGCGCTGGGGGAACGCCCGCGCGTAGTCCGTGCCGACGTTGGCGCGTTCGACCTGCCACTCCGGCGGGTTCGCCGGATCGTAGGTCAGCACGGTGCGCTGGAAAGCCTGCACCTGCACGGTGCGCGGGCCGATCCCCTGCTTGACCACCTCGATGCGCAGCGCCTCGGTGATCGGCAGGCCGATGTCGTGCAGCCAGCCGCCCGGGAACCAGTCCGCGTTGTTCATGTACTCCCAGAACTGGCGGGGCACGTAGTGCCCCGGGGCGGGCGAGAGGTCGTCGCTGAAAGGAATGAACACGCTCCCATCGCTCAGCTGGGCCACCCCTCCCGTGAAGCCGGGCGGCGGCGGCAGGCGCTGGCTCTCGGCGGCTAGGCGGGCGAGGCGCGCGTAGGTCACCGCGGAGACGTCGCCGCCGACGGGCACGTCGGCCTGGGCCTGCTGGAGCTCGTCAACGAGCAGGCCGTACTGGATCTGCCAAGCAGGGTCGGTCGCCCCGGAGGAATGGTCCTCCAGCCGGCCCTTCTCGAAGTACTGGACCGGGAGGCCGTTGAGCGTGGTGAGCGGGCTCAGCGGCCGCCCGAGGATCCGGAGGCCGTCGTGGCGGTCGTAGAACGGGCGGAACACGGGCGCGACCGCGAACAGCGGCCGGCCGAGGGGCCCGGCGGTACGGATGCGGCTGCTGGCTTCACGAACCACGCTGCCGGCGCGGCTCGCCTCACCGGCCGGGGCGCTCAGCAGGCGCATGCCGGCGTACTCGGCCATGAAGGGGTCTGGCGGCGGGTAGGTGCCGTAGACGAGCCAGCGCTCGATCCCGAGCGCCTCGGCGTGCGCCTCCAGCCAGCCGAGGAAGCCCGCAAGCGCCTCGGCCACCAGGTCGGCGCGGTACTGGCCAGCGGGGTAGGCGCGCCAGGTGCCGTCCGGCTGCTGGCTCCACTCTACCCGCTCGTAGCCCCAGACGATGGCGAACTCCGTGACCCAGATGGGCTTGCCGCGCTGAGCCGGGATGCGGTCGAGGTACTCGCGCAGCGCGACTAGCTGGTCGCCCAGCGGCCGCCAGTTGACCATGGGGAGCTGCTCCCAGTTGAGGTCGGCAGTCTGGATGCCCCAGGCGTCGAACGGCGGCTCGTCGCCGGTGAGCTGCTGGTAGGCGGCGCGGAAGGCCTCGGTCCACTGCCGCCCGGGATCGAAGCCCGGGCAGGCCTGGCAGGTGAGGTCCCAGTTCAGTACATTGGGTCCCACCAGCTTCGCTGTCGGGTCGGCCTCTTTGAGGATGCGGGAGTAGTAGCGGAGCGCCTCCGCGTACTGCAGGGGGCCCTGCGGATCGCCGCCCGGCACGTTGGGCTCGCGCCCGATCAGCCAGTAGCTGCCCGGCCGCTTCTGCGCCGCCTCCCGCAGGCTGGCCTCGGACGCCAGGGTGCGCGTGGAGAGCGCCATCACCTTGTTCGCGCCCGGCGGCACGGTGTCTGCGTCGTGGTCGAAGGTGGCGTACCAGCGCAGGCCGAGCTGGTCGAGCACCCGCCGCGCGGTCTCAAGGGGGCCCAGCGTGGGATCCGTGGCCGTGATCCACACCCCGTAGCGGTCGAGGGGGCTGGCCGGCTGGGCAGCAGGCGTGGAGAGAACGGCGGGCGCTTCTCCCCCGGCGCCGAGCAGGCCGAGCAAGAGGACGGCGATTAGCGTGCGAAGACGCCTCATCGAGAAAGCCCTACGCCTTCACCTCCCTGCAGCGCAAGCACTCCATTTTAATCCGTGGCCGGCCATCCTGGGAGCCGCTCGCGCGGGGACGCGCGGCCGTGGCCCCGCGCCTCGATCTACGTGCGCGGCAGGACGGTGACCGTCACGGGGTTGGAGACCGCGATCTCGTTCCCGTTCGCGTCCCGCGCATGCACCTGGAAGGTGTACTGGCCCGGCGCCAGATCGGACAGGTAGGCCGCCGCATTCGTCGTTGCTGGAATGCGGAGCTGCAGCGTCCCGCCCGCCGGCGCCATCCAGACATCGTAGGAGGCCGCGCCGGGCAGCGGGGTCCACTGGAGGTTGGCCGTGCCCGGGTTGCTCGGGTTGGAGGTGAGCGTCAGCGTGGCGCCGCCCGCTGCGGCCGGCACGGCGGGCGTGGCGAGGTAGGTGGGCGCGGGGGGATAGGGGCCGGTGCCCAGCGGGCCGGGCGGGAGCGGCGTGGAGACGGTAACCGGCGCCGGATTGGAGCGCCCGAGCTCGTTCCCCGCGGCATCCCGCGCGACGACCTGGAAGACTAGCTGGCTGCCAGGCGTCAACCCCTCGATGGTCGTGCTCGTCGTGGTCAGTGCGGCACGCAGCGGATCGGGGATGAACCCGCTGCCGCCCCGCGAGACCAGCACCGCGTAGGTCGTGGCGCCGGGCAGGGGCGTCCAGCTCAGGGCCACCCCAGCGTTGCTAGTCGGCGAGGCGGTCAGGGTGAAGCCCGTGCCCGCCGGTCCGGTGCCCGGCGTGCCGACGGCTGGAGCTCCCGCAGGAGCCACGCTGCTCGTGTCGGCGACGAGCGGGAGCGCCACCTGCGGTGCGGTGACCGATTGGCTGAACTCTTGCCCCGCGCTGTTGACGGCACGCACCACGAAGGCGTAGCTGCCGCCCGGCGTCAGGTTGGTGACCAGCGCCGAGTTCCCTTGCACGTTATTGAGCACAGGCACCCACGTCCCCGGCGTCGCGCTGGCCAGCGGGCTGGTCCCCTGAACAGGAGGGCTACCCAGCAGCGGGTTCGGGCCGGGCGCCGGGGCGGGCGGCGTGTTCACGATGACCAGGGATGTGCCGTAGACGTTGTAGGCGGCCGCACCGACCTGCGGGTTCCAGGAGACGGTCACCGCGCTGTTGCCTGCGGCGGTTGCTGTGGCCGTGAACGGACCGCCGGGGGTGGGGGTCGGGGTGCCCACGACGGCGGCCACTGCTGCCGTAGGGGTGCCCGTGCTCGCTGCTGTCGCGCCTACCGCGCCCGGCAGCAGGGTGCTGGCCGGCTGCGGTGCGCCGGCGGGGCCGGGGGTGCTCCCGGCAGGGGTGGGCGCGCCCCCCACGGCCCCGAGCCCTGTCGCGGGCGGGGTGGGCGGGAGCGCCACCCGCGTGCCCGGCGGCGTCGTGGTCACATAGGAGGCCGCGTAGGGGCTGGCTGTCCCGCCGGGCCCGAGGGCCGAGACGGTGAAGTAGTACGTGTACTTCGTCGGGTCGAGCAGGCCGGTGATCGTCACCGTCGTCGTGGTGGCCGGCAGGCGTGCGATCACGATCCCGGGCGCGTTGGCGCCGCCCGGCAAGACATAGCTCTCGTGCACCAAGTAGCCGGCCGGCGTCTCAGCGCTTGGCGGGTCCCAGGCCAGCGTGACCCCGTTGGTGGTGGTCGCGAGCAGGCGCAGGTTCTCGGGCGCCTTGACCGCCATAGAGGTGGGGACCGGCGTCAACAGCCCGGGGGTCACGACCAGCCCGCCCACCACGCCGCTCGGGGCCGAACGCGTGGGGGTAGTGACGGCTACCGCGGCCGGCCCGGGGGTGAGCGTGGCGGGAGCAACCGCGCCGGCGACTGGCGTGGTCGCACCGGCGATGCCGCCGCTGACAATGATGGGGCGGCTCAGCGCCTGCCAGCCGCACGCCGTGTGCGCCTGCACGACGAGCTGGTGCGGGCCGCTAGGGGTTGTCGTCGTGTCCCAGAGCAGTGTGAAGCCCGAGGCGGTGAAGCGCTCGTCGCCGAGCATCTCCGCGATGTCCGGGCGCGGTGCACCGTACTCGGCGACGCCGATGAGCCGGTTATCGGGCGAGTCCAGCGCCCCATCCAGCGAGACGACGATCGCGTTGATCCCGGTTCCGTCGGGGGCGGCGAGGTCGGCGGCCCAGCCGCTGACCATCTGCTGGGGCTCCACGCTCGCACCCTCGGCGGGGTTATCCAGCGTCAGACGCACGTCGCAGTTCTGCGCCTGCGAGGCTTGCCACTCCACGAGCCCCAGCAGCAGTCCCCCGCAGGCGAGGAGAGCGGCCGAGACGGACAGCCACAGTGCTCGGCGAGGTGGGAAGAAGAGGATGTGGAACACTCCGCGCTCCTTGGCGGTGTCGTCTCCTAGAGAGGAGACCCGCTACGGCGCGCAGGCCCAGCGAGCGGTAGGCCAGGCGCAGACGCCGGCCAGATTGGTCCCCTGCCGCTGCTCATGCGCAACGGCCCCTAGTTATGGCACTGGGGGGAGTGGGTGTCAAGCGTTTCAGGCGCTGAGCCAGCCGTCAGCGCGCGTATGCCGGCCGCGTGCCGTATCGCCCCGCGGGGGCTAGCTCGGCCCGGCGTCGAGGATCCGGACCGTGAGGGGCGTGTTGTCGGCAGTGCTGGCCACGATCGAGAAGCGCCAGTACAGGAGCTGCGGCGCGGGCGCGACCAGCTCTAGCTCGTAGGGCGTTTGGCCCTCCAGGCTGCCGTTGCGGTTGCCGGAGCCCCCGCTCGCCGGCTGGCGGCTCACATATACCTCCATGTAGCGCGCCGTGAAGGGCGTGCCCGGCGGCCCGTCGATCTGCAGGAGGTACCGGCGCTGCCAGTCGAGGCGCGCCTGGAGCGCCGCCACGCCATTCTCGTCGGTAGCCTGCGCGACGACGACCGGCGGTTGGGCGCTCAGCCTCGCCAGAGCCAGGAGTACGGCGAGCGCAGCGCAGACGGCTGGCCAGAGCCTCGGGTGCAGGGAATCGTGAAGCATGCACGGCACAGCTTATACAGCTATCTACATCTATTCTGCCAGAAGTGGGCACGCCACCCTACGCGGCGCGCGGTGCTACAATGCCGGCTGGAGGCCGCTGACTCGCCAGTGGTCCAGCGAGTGGGATGCTATGCCGCTGTACGAGTTCCGCTGCACCGCCTGTGGCGCCACGTTCGAGCAGCGCCTCGCGCTGGCGGCGTTGGGGCAGCCGGTGCGCTGCCCCCACTGCGGGGCGCTGACGAGCGAGCGGCTGGTATCGCTGCCCGCCGCACCGCTCCGGTGCGCCGGCGCCGCGACTGCAGGCGCTACCTGAAACCTCTGAAGCGAGGGCGTGCCCCTCGCCGGGCAGCTCAAGCTGGACGCACGGCACCGTAGGCAGCCGCGCGTCCAGGCAGGCTGGCCAGCGGAGGCAGAGCCGGGGGTGTGCGCTCCCCCATACCCAGCGTACAAGGTGGAGACTGGCACTAGTCTCCTTTTTTTGTTTCCAGCTGGCCGCGGAGAGCCGAGCGGTCGGGGAAGGAACAAGGGAGCTATGGGGGTCGGGGAGATCATCGCCGATCTATTCATCATCTTCGCTGTGGCTAAGCTCGTGGGCGAGGTGTTCCAGCGCTGGCGCCAGCCGCCGGTCATCGGCGAGCTGCTGGCCGGCGTGGTGATCGGGCCGTATGGCCTGGGCTGGATCGGCCAGCCCGGCGAGGCGCTAGTGCAGCTCTTCCACGAGCCGGCGCTCGCTCAGGAGTCCCTCCAGCTCGTCTACCACGTCGTGGCCGAGCTGGGCGCGATCTTCCTCCTCTTCTTCGTGGGGCTCGAGACGCGGCTATCTGAGCTGCTCCATGTCGGCCCGCGGGCCGTGGGCGTGGCGGTCGGCGGGGTAGTGCTGCCCTTCCTCCTGGGAGCTGGCCTGATGCTGGCACTTGGCCATCCCACCCTCGAGGCCGCGTTCGTGGGAACCGCCCTCGTAGCCACTAGCGTCGGCATCACGGCTCGGGTGCTGAGCGATCTCGGCTACCTGCACACGGTCGAGGCGCGCCTCATCCTCGGCGCGGCAGTGCTGGACGATATCCTGGGCATGGTGGCGCTGGCGATCGTGAGCGGGGTCGGCACGACGGGGCAGGTTGCGCCCTGGCAAGTTGCCACCACCGCCGGCCTGGCCATCGCCTTCACGCTCTTCGCCGCGCTCGTGGGCACGCGGGCGGTGCGGCGCTTCAGCATCCATCTCGAGCGGCTCCACCTCGAAAACGCGCCGTTCGTGGTGGCGGTGATGGTCTGCCTCGGGCTGGCAGCGCTGGCCGACATGATCGGCTTGGCCGCGATCATCGGCGCCTTCTTGGCCGGCCTGGCCTTTGCCGAGGCGCGCGAGCAGTACGCCCTCGAGCGCGAAGCGCTGCCGGTGTACCAGCTGCTGGTGCCCATGTTCTTCGTCATCACCGGGGCCAGCGTCGACTGGCGCGTCTTCCTCGACGGCTCGCTCATCGGTCTAGCGCTGATCGTGACGGCCCTGGCGGTGCTGGGCAAGGTGGTGGGCTGCGGGCTGGGGGCCTGGGGCCTCGCGCCGCGGTCGATGGCGATCGTGGGCATCGGGATGGCTCCCCGCGGCGAGGTGGGGCTGATCGTCGCCAGTTTGGGGCAGAGCCTGGGGGCCATTCCCCCCGCCGTGTTCTCGCTGGTGGTGGTCATGAGCGTGCTGACCACACTGCTCGTCCCGCCGCTCCTGCCGCTCCTGTTCCGAGGCTATCAGGCTCCTGTGGCGCCCGCGGCAGGTATGGGCGCCACACGCGATGCTGCTAGCGTGGCGCCCGCTGTCCCCCAGGACGCTCACCTGCCGGACCTCTAGCGCCCGCCCGCGCACCAGCTCCACGCTTGACCGCTGGTGGTTAGCGCCAGGCGGGCCCCGGCGCCGGTCACCGCCGGTGCAGCGCGGCCGGGCGCTACTCCTTGCGGAAGATCAGGCAGTAGTGGTGGTGGATGTTGCTCACCCACGCGTTCCCCAGCCCGTACGGCGCCAGGCGCTGGTTGTCCTGCAGCCAGATCCGCTCGTCCTTGAGCGCGTAGACCTGGGACAGCCGGCGGGCGAGGTCCCAGGCGAGCGGATACACGCGGCCGCCCTTCTTCACGTTCTTGACGATCACGGTGAGGTAGCCGCGCGGCCGAAGCTTGGCGTGGACCGCGGTGTAGATGGCGCACAGCTCGTCGAGGAACTGCTCGTAGTCCGCGATGTTGCCGAGGTCATGGGGGGAGGCCGAATAGGTAAGGGGCAGCCCCAAGCGCCGCCGCGCGGCCTGGGTCTCGAAGCCCGGCCGGTGGAGCATGTTCCAGTACGGCGGGCTAGTGAGGCAGTAGGCGATCTCGGGGAGGCGGAGCGCGGCGATATGCCGCGCATCGGCCACGATCACGTACGCGGGGCACAACGCGGGAGACTGCTCGCGCTCTGCGGCTGGAGTATCTGCCGCCCCCCCGGCGCCGCGCAACGGCTTAATATGCCGTTGCGCCTGAAGACGCTGGAGGGCGAGGCGGGCGTAGGCCTCGTTGAGCTCGATGCCGATGCTCGGCCGCCCGGCCGCGCGCGCGGCCAGCAGGGTGCTGCCGGTCCCCACCATGGGGTCGAGGACCCACTCGCCCCGCTTGGTGAAGAACTCGATGAACTCGCGGGCTAGGGTCTCGGGGAACTTGCCGGGATGCACCAGCACGCCCCGCTCCCGGGGGGGCGGGTTGTGGATGAACCAGCTCTTCTGGAACTTGATCCACTCGCGCGGGCTGAGGTCGTTGAGTCGGTTGATGAAGGGGCGCAACGCCTTAATATGGCGTTGCGGGGCGCGCGTACCCCCACGCGTAGAGCTGGGAGGCGTGCGGCTCGCCGGCTCGGGGGCGTAACGCAACGTAACGTCTAAAGCGCAACGCCTTGATATGGCGTTGCGTGGCGTTGCGCCGCTAGCGTTGCGCCCGTCCCCCTGAAGCGTTGCGCTCTCGCTGCGAGCTGCGCTCGGCGCGCTCTCCGGGTGTTGGGCCATGGTTCGTCTACCTAGCGACACGGGGTGCAGCCCAGTATAGCACGCACGCCTCCCCCGGGCATGGGGGCTGCGCGGGCGGGGGGCGCCACGCCTGAAGCGCCACGCCTGAAGCGCCACGCCTGAAGTATCTGGCATTGCGTGGCGGTGCGTGGCGTTGCGTGGCGTTGTGTGGCGTGGCGCTTCTAGCGTTGTGCCCGCTCGCACGCAGGCGCGTCGGCGAGGAGGCGGAGCAGGATGGCGCGCATCTGCCGGGCGGCCGCGCCGCGGTGGCTGAGCCGGTCCTTCTCCGCCGGGCTGAGCTCGGCCATGGTGCGTCCCAGCTCTGGCAGGTAGAAGACGGGGTCGTAGCCGAAGCCCCCCTCGCCCCGCGCCTCCAGGGCCACCTGGCCGCGGCACTCCCCCTCGGTGTGGTGCTCCGTACCGCAGCGGTCGATGAGGACCATGTGGCAGACGTAGCGGCAGCCGCGGCGTGCCGGCGGCACACCGGCGAGCCGCTGGAGCAGGAGCGCGTTCTTCGCCGCGCCATCCGGCAGCCCCTCCCAGCGGGCGCTATGGACGCCAGGAGCACTGCCGAGAGCGTCGACCTCGAGGCCGGAGTCCTCGGCCAGCGTGGGCAGCCCTGTCGCGGCGTGGTAGGCCCGCGCCTTGAGGCGGGCGTTCGCGGCGAAGGTCGTGCCGCTCTCCTCGGGCACGAAGGCGAGTCCGAGTTGCTGGGGAGTGACCAGCTCGAGCGGGAGATCCCCAAGCAGCGCACGGAGTTCACGCTGCTTGCCGGCGCTAGTGGTTCCGAGTAGGAGCTGGTCACCGGGCCGAAGCGGTCGTGCGTGGCTCACCTCTCCTCCAGGCGGCTGGGGGGTGTGTGGTAACCGCTAGCGCGGTCGATGCCCCACCGTGGTGCTGCCTCTCAGCGCTCTGGCACCCCGCAAGCGCCGCAGGAACATGCAAGGGGGCCTGGTGGGCGCATCGCAGCACGGCGAAAATTTCTAAATTTCGCGGTGTCGGCGATAATCTTTTCAAGCGCGCCGGTGGGGCGCGATGGCGCTGCCCCACCGGCTTGAGGAGGCAAGCATGCAACGCGTGCTCGTGGCAGTGCTCTTGTCCCTCGGTCTCGCGTTCCCGGCGGTATCGGCCGCGGCGCAGGCACCGAGCGGCGGCTACTATTCGGGCGGCTACTACTACGTGCCCGACAGCCAGGCCACGCCCTACTGGCCCACCAACAACGAGACGGCCTACTACTATGGTCCCTATGCGGTGGCGCCGGGCTACGGCCCCTACCTCCAGCTCGGCGGCGAGAGCGGCTGGAACCCCAACATCGGGACCACGTACAACTCCTACCCACCGGGGGATTACTACACCGACTATGGGTTGCCGTACCTGGCGATCGCCCGGTACCCCTGGCCTGTCGCTGTCATACGCGTGTACCCGGTCTGGCCGCTCTATCCCTGGCCGTATTGGCGCTAACACCGCGCTGCACGGGCGGGGGAGGAGGAAACCGCGCTTTAGGCACGCGCCGCGCGCCCCCGCCAGCAGAGCCCGAGAGCGAGTAGCGGAGCGATGAAGGAGGCCCCACTCTTGCCCTCGATCATCCGGTCGAGGAGCGGCCCGATGAGCAACACCAGCCCGATGGCCAGGACGAGGAGCACGAGGACAAGTATCGGCCCCACGCGGCTGTCCTGGTCGAATAGCTGCTCCCACCACGGGCGCCGGTCCACGCTAACCTCCAAGATACTATACCCCTCGCGTTGCGCCGGGCTGCGGGTGCGGCGCTAATTCGCCGGCCGTGAAGCGCCGGCGTTCCCGGGGACGAGGCAGGGGCGAGCAGGTCTCCGGGCGGGCCTGCCGCGGCAGCGGGGGCCTCAGGCCGGTGCGCTGCTCGCTAGTTCGGCCTGCCGGTAGTGCCAGCGCGTGAGGAGCGCGAGGAGCTCGCGGCGGGCGACCAGCGCGTCAGTTGCTGGGAACACCTCCTGTGTGATCCAGGCGCGGTGGGCGAGCATGTGGTCCTCGGTCTCCCAGGCGTTGCGGACCAGGAACTGCTGGGGCTCGTGCTCGCCCTGGTAGAGCCCGGCCGCCAGCAGGCCGGGCCGCTCGCGGAACCGGGTGGTGAGCAGCTCGCGCATGCGGCGGGCGTACTCCTCCTCGGCGCCCGGCCGCACCCGAATGAGGCCGACGCCCACCGCGCTGGGCTCCCGGCGCTGGAGCCGCACCACCTCGACCGGCCGGTAGACGCGCACGTGCGCGGGACGCAAGAACAGGTGGCGGATCTCGGCCGCGGCGAGGCGGAGGGGGTCGCGGGCGTTCTCGAAGGCGCGGTAGCTCTCCCACTCCACGAGGTCGATGTAGAGGTTGGACTGTGCACGCCCTTGCAACACCTGATAGACCCGGATGCCCGGGAACCGGCGCGTCGCCGCGAGGGCGTGCTCCTGCAGCGCCCGGCGCACCTCAGCGACCCGCCCTGGCTGCGCCTCCCGAACGAACGCGACGAGTACAGACATTGTCCCGGCCTCCTCGCACGACCTGCCCGGCCCACCAGCGCGCCAGGCTGGAAGTGCGCAAATTATAGCACCGGACGGCGTGTCGCGGAGGCCGTGCATGGTGACGCCTCGCGCCATTGCGACCCGCGCGAAGGCCTGTTAGACTCGCCGTGAGGCGCCGGTCCGGCAACCACGTGGCTGGTCGGTCCGGAGCGGACGCTACCCCGCCACAGGCCTGGCCCCTGAGGGCCAGGCCGCGTGCTGGGAGACCCCGGCCAGGAGGGCGTAGGATGGTGTCGTCGCCCGCCACCGCATCGACTAGGTATCGCTCCCTCAGTCGCCCAATGGCCCTTGGCACCCACGGCGTGGTTTCCACCGGGCACATGCTCGCCTCGCTCGCGGGGCTGCGGGTGCTGCAAGACGGGGGGAATGCCATCGATGCCGCCATCGCGGCCGGGGCGGTGCTGGCGGTCGTGCAGCCGCAGGCCAACTCGCTCGGCGGCGACCTGTTCGCCCTGGTGCACAACGGGCGGACCGGCGAGGTAGTGGCGATCAACGCTAGCGGGCCGGCGCCCCAGGCGGCGACCGCCGAGTGGTTCCGGGCCCGCGGGCACCGCACCGTGCCGTCCCGCGGCGTGCTCTCCGTCGAGGTGCCGGGGCTCGTCGACGGCTGGGCGCTGTTGCACGCGCAGTTCGCCACCTGGTCGTGGGGCGACCTGCTGGCGCCGGCGATCACCTACGCGGCGGAGGGCTTCCCGGTCTACCCGTCGCTCGCCCACGAGAGCGCCCGCTACGCCGAGCTGCTCGCGGCGCATCCCCCGACAGCGGCGCTGTTCCTGCCGGAGGGCCGGCCGCTGCGCACCGGCCAGCGCCTCGTGCAGCCCGAGCTGGCGGAGGCGCTGCGCGCGATCGCCGCCCGGGGGCGCGATGCGTTCTATGGTGGCCCGCTAGGCGCCGCCATCGGCGAGTACTGCCAGCGCCAGGGCGGGCTGCTGGCGCCCGCCGACCTCCAGACGCCGCCAGGCGCGGTACGGGCCCCCATCCAGACCGAGTACCGCGGCTACACGGTGTTCGAGACGCCGCCCGTCTCACAAGGGTTCATCCTCCTCGAAGAGCTGAACATCGCTGCGGGCTTCGACCTCGCGGCGCTCGGCCACAACAGCGCCGATACCATCCACCTGATGGTCGAGGCCAAGAAGCTGGCCTTCGCCGATCGCTTAGCCTACCTCGGCGACCCGGCGTTCGTGCCGCTCCCGCTCGAGGTGCTCCTCTCGCCGGAGCACGCCGCCCGCCAGCGCGCACGGATCGACCCGCGGCGCGCGGCCCCGGAGCGTGTGGCCGCTTTGGACCTGCAGCCCCGAGGGGGCGACACGACCTATCTCTGCACCATGGACGCCGCGGGCAACGCCGCCTCGGTCATCCAGAGCGTCTACAGCCCCTGGGGCGCCGGCGTGGTCGTGCCCGGCACAGGCATCCTGCTGAACAACCGCCTATCGGCCTTCTGGCTCGCGGATGGCCATCCCAACCAGCTCCAGCCCGGCAAGCGCACCATGCACACGCTCAACGCGTTCCTCCTCAAGCGGGGCCGCGAGCTGTTCATGGTGGGCGGCACGCCCGGCGCCGACGACCAGGTCCAGACCAACTTCCAGGTGTTGGTCAACATCATCGACTTCGGCATGAACGTGCAGGAGGCGCTGGACGCGACGAAGTGGTCTAGCCGCCCGGGTACCCTCGAGGGCGACCAGGACCAGCCCTACGTCCTGGCGGTGGAGCCACGCCTGGACGAGGCCGTAGTGCGCGAGCTAGCAGCCCGCGGCCACCGCATCCAGCGCGTGCCGGACTACACCATCGGCGCGCACGAGGCGATTGTCCGCGACCTGGAGACCGGCGTGTTGATGGGTGGCGCGGCGCCAACCCGCGATGGCTACGCCCTGGGGTGGTGAGATGGCTCCGTCCGCGCGGCCGGCTCCGGAAACCAACGCTGAGACGGCGGCAAGCAGCGGGTCTGGGCGCTGCCTGCGCCTCGGGCTCATCGGCTACGGAGCGATCGGCCGCCGCGTGGCCGAGGCGGTGGCCGCGGGCCTGGCCGGGCCGGTCGAGCTGCGCGCGGTGCTAGTACGCGAGCCAGCGCGCTATGGCGCTGTGCCCGGGGGCGCAGTGCTGACCGCCGATCGCGCGGCATTTCTCGCGCAGCCCACCGAGCTGGTCGTCGAGGCGGCGGGGCACGACGCCGTGCGGCAGCACGGGGAGGCGGTCCTGGCAGCGGGCCGCGACCTGCTGGTCGTCAGCGTCGGAGCGTTCGCCGACGACGCGTTGCTCGCGCGGCTCCAGGCGGCTGCGGCCGCAGCGGGACGCCAGATCCTCGTGCCCTCGGGGGCGATCGCGGGCCTGGACGCGATCAGTGCGGCGGCGGTGGGTGGGCTTGACACGGTCCGCATCACCACGCGCAAGCCCCCGGCGGCCTGGCGCGGCACGGTGGGGGAGGCCCAGGCGCTCGCGGCCCAGGAGCCCGTGCTGCTCTACGAAGGCCCCGCGCGCGAGGGGGTGCGCCGGTTCCCCCAGAATGTGAACGTTGCCGCGGCGCTCGCCCTCGCGGGCGTGGGCCTGGACGCGACGCTCATGCGCGTCTACGCCGATCCCACCGTGCAGCACAATACCCACGAGGTGGAGGCGCGCGGCGCGTTCGGAGCGCTGCACCTGGTCCTGCAGAACGTGCCGTCGGAGAATCCCAAAACGGGCCGCATCGTGGCGATGAGCGTGATCAAGGCGGTCCGGAACCGCGCGGCGCCGCTGGTGGTGGGGCTCTAGGGCCGGGCAGCGGCCGCCGAGACGTGACGATGTGAGGAGGAAGGAGCGTGATGAGCCGAACCGTGTGTTCCAGCCGGCGCATCCCTTGGCGGCAGTGGGGGCTGTCCGTCGCGCTCGGTGCGGCGCTCGTGAGCCTCAGCGGGCTCGCCGCGGCCGAGGCGCCTGCCGCGGCGGAGCTCGCGCAGCAGCCCGGTGCGCGGGCAGAGCTGCGCGACTCCACCGGGGCGGTGGTGGGGACCGCGACCTTCACCGAAGATGCGACCGGCGTGCACATCAGCGTCGTGGTGCAGGGCCTGCCGCCTGGAGAGCATGGCATCCACCTCCATGCCGTCGGCCGCTGCGACCCGCCGGACTTTATGAGCGCGGGCGGCCACTACAATCCCGGCGGGCGGCTCCACGGGCTGATGAACCTCCAGGGGCCCCACGAGGGAGATCTCCCCAACCTGTTCGTGGGCGCCGACGGGACGGCGACCTACCAGGTGTACAACCCGCGGGTGACCCTCCAGGTCGGCGCCGCTAACTCGCTGTTCACCGCCGACGGCACCGCGCTGGTGATCCACGCCGACCCCGACGACTACATCACCGACCCGGCCGGGAACAGCGGGGCGCGCATCGCCTGCGGCGTGATCGTCCGCGAGTAAGGGCGCGCTGGAGGCTGGTCCTTAGCCCGAGCCCCCGGAGCGCTCCGGGGGCTCGGGACGCCCTGCGGTGCCGCTCGCTAGCGGATGATGACCTGGTTGAAGCTATTAGTGACCCCGGTGGGGAAGAGGCTGATCCGCCCGGCGGCGGAGAGCGGAAGGATCGTGAGGCTCGTCTGCACGCCGGGGATCGTGCTGGGGACGATGCTCGTGTTCGTCGACAGGATCGCGGTGCTGAACGGCGCGTTGTTCAGCGAGTTAAACGTGAAGCCGATACCGCCCTGGATGCCGTAGTAAGGCGGGGTGCCGAAGGGGAACCCGTAGGGATACTGGTAGCTGGCGGGAAAGCCATAGCCCCACAGGTCAGGGGCCGGGCCGTAAGGCCCGTAGCCATAACCGAACCCGAAGGGCGGGCTGAAGCCTAGGCCCGGATAGCCGTAGTAATTGGGATAAACGAGGCCTTGAGCCGAGACGACCCCTGCGGCCGCCACGCTGAGTCCGAGAGCTAGAACCAACCCCTGTATGAACCGACGCATCTCCAACCTCGCTCCAGCTGCCAGTCGCGCCGCCTGCCGCAGCGCGCCACCCCTCAGAGGGGTACACCAGATCAAACGAACAGCGCGCGCGAACGTTACAGCTATACGGGCATGACCCCGTGCTTCTTGGGGGGACGCTGCTCGGTCTTGTTGGCCAGCATGCGCAGGGACTGGATCAGGCGGCGCCGCGTCTCCGCGGGACGGAGGGCGGCCTGGGCGAAGCTCTTGGAGAGCGCGTCGAACGGACCGCTGAACCGCTCGCTGAACTCTTCGATGCGCCGCTGGCGCACCGCCTCGGGGTCGGCGGCCTGCTCGATCTCGCGCCGGTAGAGGACGTTCACGGCCGCGGCCGCACCCATCACCGCAAGCTCGACGCCCGGCCAGACGAACACTTGGTCCGCGCCCATCTCCCGCGTGCACATCGCCTGCTTGGCCCCGCCGTAGCCCTTGCGGAGGTAGACCGTGATCTTGGGCACCGTGGCGGCCGCATAGGCGTAGAGCAGCTTCGCCCCATGGCGGATGATGCCCCCGCGCTCCTGCTTGGTGCCTGGGAAGAAGCCCGGCACGTCGACGAGCGTGACTAGCGGGATGTTGAAGGCGTCGCAGAAGCGGATGAAGCGCGCAGCCTTGTCGGCTGCATCGATATCAATCGCGCCGCCCAGCCAGTTGGGCTGGTTGGCGACGAAGCCGACGGTCTCGCCGCCTAGGCGCCCGAAGCCGATCACCATGTTCCGCGCCCAGCGCGGCTTCAGCTCCAGGAAATCGCCGTCGTCGACCAGGGCGCGGATCACCCGCACCATGTCGTAGGGCTTGCGCAAGTCCTCGGGGACGAGGGTCTCCAGCTCCTCGACCAGGCGGTCGGGCGGGTCGTTGCTGGCAACCCGCGGGGGGCGCTCGCGGTAGTTCGACGGCAGGAAGCTCAGGAGCTTGCGGATCAGCGCGAGACAGGCGGCGTCGTCTTCCGCAACGAGGTCGGCGACGCCGGACTGCTCGGCGTGGACCTTCGCTCCGCCGAGCTCCTCCATGCTGACGTCCTCGCCGAGCACCTCCTTGACGACCGGCGGGCCGGTGATGAACATCTGGCTGGTGCCGCGGACCATGAGGATGAAGTCGGTGAGCGCCGGCGAGTAGGCGCCCACGCCGATGCACGGCCCCATGATGGCGGAGATCTGGGGCACCGCCCCCGATGCCATCGTGTTGGCGTAGAAGATCTTGCCGATGGCGCGGGTGACATCCAGGCCCTCCTGGATCCGCGCGCCGACGGAGTCCAGCAGCCCGATCACGGGCGCCCCCACCTTCTGGGCGGTTTCGATCACGTAGGCGATCTTCTCGCCGTGGGTGCTCCCGACCGCGCCCGCGAGAACGGTGCGGTCCTGCGCGTAGACGAACACGAGCCGCCCGTCGATCGTTCCGTAGCCCGTCACCACGCCGTCGGTGGGCTGGCGGCGCTCGGCCATCCCGAACTCGGTGACCTGGGTTTCGGCGAGCATGAACTCCTCGACGAAGGAGTCCGGATCCAGCAGCAGGGCGAGGCGCTCGCGCGCCGTGAGCTTGTGCTCGGCGTGCTGGCGGGCGATCGCCTTCTCATCGCCCGCGAGGACGCGCGCCTCCAGGGCGGCGAGCTTGGCCGTTAGCTCCGTCCGCGTCTTGGGCATCTCTGAACGCCTCCCGCCTGGGCGCCGCCCCTGCTAGCCGCTGTAGCCCAGGCCTTGCAGCACCGAGAGCATGATCGCGGCGGCCATCACCGACCCAATCTGGCCGCCGGTGTTCGCGCCCATGGCGTGCATCAGCAGGTGGTTCTTCTTGTTGTAGCGCTGCCCCTCGATCTGCACCACGCGGGCTGCCATGGGGAAGGCGGAGATGCCGGCGGCCCCGATGAGCGGATTGATCTGCCCCCGGGTAAGGAAGCACATCAGCTTCCCGAACAGGAGCCCGGTTATGGTGTCGAGGCAGATGGCGACGAACCCCAGCCCCACGATGAGCAGCGTCTGCAGGCGCAGGAACTGCTCGGCCTGCATCGTGGCGCCGATCGAGAGCCCCAGCAGGAGCGTCACGATGTTGGCGATCTCGTTCTCGGAGGCGCGCCGGAGCCGCTCCACCACGCCCGACTCGCGCAGGAGGTTGCCCAGCATCAGCATGCCGAGCAGCGGGGTGCCCTGCGGCGCGATGAGTGATCCGACGATCGCCACCATTACAGGGAAGAGGAGCTTAGCGCGCCGCGATACCGTGCGCTTTACGGTGCCCATCATGATCATGCGCTCCTGCTTCGTGGTCAGGAGCCGCATGAGCGGTGGCTGGATGATGGGCACGAGGGACATGTACGAGTAGGCGGCGACCGAGATCGGCCCGAGCAGCTCGGGAGCGAAGCGCGAGGAGACGTAGATGGCCGTTGGGCCATCCATCGCCCCGATCACGCCGATCGCCACGCTCTGCTGCAGCGTGAAGCCCAGAGCCAGGGCGAGCAGGATAGTGAGGAAGATCCCGAACTGGCCTGCGGCACCTAGCAGCAGGATCTTCGGGTTCTCCAGCAGGGGGCCGAAGTCGGTCATGGCCCCGATACCGATGAAGATCAGCACGGGGAAGATCTCGGTGAGCACGCCCGCCTGGTAGAACACGCGCAGGACCCCGCCTTCGTCCATCAGGCCCGCGCCGGGGATGTTGACCAGGATGGCGCCGAAGCCGATGGGGAGGAGGAGCAGGGGCTCGATCCCGCGCGCAATGGCCAGATACAGCAGGGCGCAGCCCAGGGCCAGCATGATGACCTGGCCGGGCCCCAGGCTGGTCACGCCCTGGAGTAGCCCTTCGAGGCCGGCGCGTAGTGCGGCATCCATCGAGCTACTTCTCGTTCTCAGGTGAGTAGGGGAACAGCCGCTTGAGCAGTGCCATCAGCAGGCTCAGCACCCACAGGGTGAGCAGCGTGCCCCCCATGCCGAGCACCGCGAGCGCGAGGCCGACGGTCCACGTGTCCATCATTCGATCAAGGCCAGCACCTGGTCGGTCTCCACCGCGTCGCCCGGCGCCACGCGCACCTCGACGACGCGCCCGGAGACCGGCGCGACGACGTTGATCTCCATCTTCATCGCTTCCATGACCACGACCGGGTCGTCTTCCGCGACCTCGTCGCCGACGTTGACCAGCACCTGGAGGATCTTACCGACCATCGGCGCCTGGACTGGGGTGGCCAAGGCCCTCTCCTCCCGCGCGGGTTCTGCGCACCCATCACGATGGGCGCTGCCCGGCAGACGACGATGTGGTGGGCAGCGCGCGTAGTGTGGGGCGGCCGTGGGGCGCGAGCCGAAGCGCTCAGCGCTGGCGAGGCCCCGCGACTGCGCGCCGACGCGGCCTGGAGGGGGGCAGGCCGCCGGCCTGGCGCCTGGCGGATCATAGCCTTCGGCCGGCGCGCGTGTCAAACGGGGCCGGCCCCGCCGGTATAATCCGCTAGAGCGGGAGGCAGAGGGCGCGATGGAAGACATCCTGGCCTATCTCGATGCGCAGCGCGAGCGGTTCCTCCAGGACCTCATCGCGTGCTTGCGGATCCCCAGCATCAGCAGCGCCACGGCTCACCGGGAGGATGTGCGGCGCTGCGCGGAGCACGTCGCGGCGCACCTACGCCGCATCGGGCTTCCACGGGTGGAGGTGCTCCCCACGGGCGGGCACCCGGTTGTCTACGGCGAGTGGTGCGCTGCGCCGGGCGCGCCCACGGCGCTCGTCTACGGCCACTACGACGTCCAGCCGGTGGATCCCCTGCCGCTGTGGCAGACCCCCCCGTTCGAGCCCGTGGTGCGCGATGGCCTCCTATTCGCCCGCGGGGCCGTCGACGACAAGGGCCAGGTGTACATGCACTTCGCCGTCGTCGAGGCCTACCTCGCGACGCGGGGGCGGCTGCCGCTCAACTTGAAGTTCCTGATCGAGGGGGAGGAGGAGATCGGAAGCCCCCACCTCGACGCCTTCGTGGCCGCCCACCGCGACCTGCTCGCCGCCGATGTGGGCGTTATCTCCGATACCCCGATGTACGATGCCGACCACCCCTCGCTCTGCTACGGGCTGCGCGGGCTGGCCTACCTCCAGGTCGAGGTGGAGGGGCCCGCCTCGGACCTGCACTCGGGCACCTGGGGCGGCATCGTCGCGAATCCCGCGCTGGCGCTGGCGCAGATCCTGGCCCAGCTGAAGGACGCGAACGGGCGGGTGACGGTGCCCGGCTTCTACGACGCTGTGCGGCCCCTCACCGAGGAGGAGCGCGCGGCCTTCGCCGCCCTGCCGTTCGACCCCGGGCGGGTGGCGACCGAGCTGGGCGTGCCCTGCCTGGTCGGCGAGGCGGAATACACGCCGTTGGAGCGGCTGTGGGCGCGCCCGACGCTGGACGTCCACGGGCTCTGGGGCGGGTTCAGCGGGGAAGGGGCAAAGACGGTGATCCCAGCGCGGGCGGGCGCCAAGCTGAGCTGTCGCCTGGTGCCGGATCAGGATCCGGCGGAGATCACCCGCCTGCTGGCGGCGCACATCGAGCGCCTCGCCCCGCCGGGGGTACGGGTGCGCGTCGAGGCACTGCACGGCGGGCGTCCTGTGCTCACCCCGCTGCATCACCCGGCGCTGCGCGCGGCGGGCCGCGCCGTGGAGCGCGGCTTTGGCAAGCCGCCAGTGTTCATCCGCGAGGGGGGCAGCATCCCCTTCGTCGCCACGCTGGTCGAGGAGCTGAAGCTGCCCTGCGTGCTCCTCGGCGTCGGCCTCCCCGATGAGCGCACCCACGCACCCAACGAGCACTTCCACCTGGAGAACTTCTACCGCGGCATGCGCGCGGTGGCCTATCTGTGGGAGGAGCTGGCGGCGCTCGGTGCGGCGCTAGCGGCTGGTCGGTGAGAGCGCTTCGGCGACGCCGATCATCGCGTCGCGGGTGACCAGGGTAGCCAGCTGCTCCTCGCTCCAGCCCTCGGTGCCCGGCGGCCGCCGCGGCAACACCAAGTAGCGCACGTCGGCGGTGCTGTCGAGCACGCGCACCTCCACGTCCTCCGCCAGGTGCACGCCGCGCTCCCGCAGGACCGAGCGCGGGTCCTGGATGATGCGGATCTTGTACGCGTCGCTCTTGTACCAGTCCGGCGGCTCGCCGAGGAGCTGGCGCGGGTAGCACGAGCAGAGCGTGCAGACCACTACGTGGTGGACCTTGTCCGTATTCTCGGGCACAACCAGGTGGTTGATGGTGTCGGTGGGAATGCCCAGCTCCTCGACGGCAGCCTTGGCGTTAGCGAGCAGGCGCGCCTTGTAGGCCGGGTCGACCCACGCCCGGGCGACGACCCGCGCCCCGAGCGCGGGCGTGCGCGCCTCCAGTTCCTCCGTGGCGCGGCGGATCTCGTCCACCGTGAGGATGCCCTTCTCGCGCAACAGGTTGCCGATAGCGATGATGCGCTTCTCGTAGTAGGTGAGGGGGTGGTCCGACCAGTCGATGGGCGGCGCGAGGAGGTCGCCGATGGCTGGGCCGGGGGCCTGGGCTTGCTGGTGGGAATGGGCGTGGCTATCGCTCATGCTCTCCTCCGAACGGCTGTGACCAGGCGGCAGCAGCCGTGCTAGGCTGGCTCCAGCCAGTGCTCGTAGATGTCCAGAGTGAGCCTGTCCCGCCCGGCCGGCCGGCCCAGCACCTCGGCGAGGTCGAAGGTCACGCCGTAGAGTGGGATGGGGGGCAGGCCGTCGCGGCCGTAGGCGAGCTGCTCGGGGTTGGGGAAGTGGCCGTGCTGGGCGGTGATCACGCCCTGCTTACCGCGGATGTAGACCGGCGTGCGCACGTGGCCCGGCGGGTAGAGCGCTTTCACGCGGACCCGGTCTCCGATGGCGAAGCGGTAGGGCATCTCGCGCACCCGTGCAGCGGAATTCGTGCCGCTCGCCGGTGGCAACCGGCAGCCCGATGCTAGCACTGCCCCAGTAGGGCGTCAAGCGCCTTCGGCTAGAGACATCCCAGGCGGCGAGCGCGGCATCGTGCCCAACTGCTCGAGCGTGGAGCGCAACCGCGGCGGCACTTTTCCGCCCGACTTAATCACCGCAACAGGAGAGCCGGTCCTGGTCAGCCGCACCCGCACCACCTGTGGCGCCGGTAAATTGCGGAGGAACCGGTCTGGTTGCACCTGGATCAGCTCGGTACCCGCCTCATCGAGCAGCCACAGCCGCGGCACTGGGGGAGCCTCAGCGACCTCGCTCTGCACCTCGAGCTGGGAAGGTCGCCACCCTTCGAACCGCTCGACCGCGGGTGGCAGCGGCGGATGAGTCTCTGTCCGGGGGAAGCGATCGCGGAAACGCTGCCAGATGAGCCCCAGCTGGGCCGTGTCGAGCCGCGCCAAAGGCTCGAACTGGATACCGAGCGCCCTCTCGACCACAGGGGGACGGCCGAACTCCGGCAAAGGCGCAGTAGATCCGCCGGCGGAGCTCAGCGCGTGCCATTGCGCGCGGCGGCGATTAGCTGCAGGACCCGCTCGGGCGTGAGCGGCAGCTCGTTGGCCATGACCCGGCCGAACGGCTGGAGCGCGTCGGAGACGGCGTTGGCGATCGCCGCGCCGGGCGCGATGGCGCCCCCCTCGCCCATCCCCTTGAACCCGCCAAGCGTGAACGGGGAGGGGGTCTCCAGATGGTGGACCTCCAGGCTCGGCACATCGAGCGCGCCGGGGAGGAGGTAGTCCAGGAAGCTCGTGTTCAGCAGCTGGCCCTGCGCATCGTAGATCGATTCTTCGAACAGGGCCGTGCCTATGCCTTGGGCGACGCCGCCGTGGATCTGGCCGTCTACGATCAGGGGATTGATCATGCAGCCGCAGTCTTCGACGATGACGTAGCGCAGTAGCTTCACCTGGCCCGTCTCGGGGTCGACCTCCACCAGGGCGAGCTGGGCGGCGTTCGCGAAGGTGCCCGTGCCCGGCGCGGCGTCGTACGCCTGGGTGGCCTCCAGGCCGATGCTCTCGCCGGGCGGGAGCTTCTCCACCCGGTGGTACGCGATCCGTGCCAGCTCGCGGATCGTCATGGCGCGCGTGGGCACGCCCCGCACCCGGCACACCCCGTCGGCCAGCTCCAGGTCCTCGGGCTGCGCCTCGAGCAGGTGGCCGGCCAGCCGCAGCAGCTTGGCCCGCACCTGGCCCGCCGCGAGCTGCACCGCGCCGCCGCAGAGCACGGCGCTGCGGCTGGCGAACGTCCCCATCCCGTACGGGCTGAGGGTGCTATCGCCGTGGAGCACCGCCACATCTTCCAAAGGCACCCCGAGCTGGTCGGCCACGAGCTGCGCGACGGTGGTCTCTAACCCTTGCCCGTGCGACTGCATGCTGGCCATGACCGTGACTTTGCCCGAGGGATCCATGCGCACCGTGGCCGCGTCGTAGCCCAGGATGATCGGCGAGCCCCGGCGGACGAACTCGGCAGTGGCGTGCGCGGTCTGCTCGGTGTACGTGGCCAGCCCGATGCCCAGGTAGCGGCCCTGCGCCCGCGCGGCCGCCTGCGCGCGCCGCAGCGCCGGATAGTCGGCCGCCTCCAGCACCTTGTCCAGCGACTCGATGAAGCTGCCGCTGTCGTAGACCAGGCCGGTGACCGACGTGTAGGGGAACTCGTCTGCGCGCACGAGGTTCCGGCGGCGCACCTCCGCCGGGTCGAGGCCGGTTTCGCGGGCGACCTCATCCATCACGCGCTCGATGGCGAAGCAGGCCGAGGGGCGCGCGACGCCGCGATACGGGCCCAGCGGACACTTGTTCGTGGCCACGCCGATGGCCTCGGCGCGGTAGTGGCGGATCCGGTAGGGGCCGGGGAGGATGCCGAGCGCCATGCCCGGCTCGATGGCCGCTGTCCATGGCCAGACGGAGTAAGCGCCTACGTCCACCACGATCCGCGCGCGGAGGCCGAGCACCGTGCCGTCGCGGCGATAGGCGGCCTCGATCTCGTAGTAGTGCTCGCGGGCGTGCGCGCTGGCCAGCAGGTGCTCGCGCCGGTCCTCGACCCACTTGATCGGGCGCCCGAGCCGCAGCGCGAGGACGCAGAGCACGACGTCCTCGCCGAAGAGATTAGACTTGATCCCGAACCCGCCGCCGACGTCCGGCGCGATGACCCGCAGGCGGTGTTCCGGGAAGCGGAGCGCGTCGGCCAGCCCGGTGCGCAGCAGGTGAGGGATCTGGGTTGCCGTCCAGAGGGTCAGCTCCTGCCGTCCCGCGTCGTACTCGGCCAGGCTAACGCGGTTCTCCAGGGGGGCGCCGGCCTGGCGGTGGGTGACGAGGCGCAGGCGCACCACGCCGTCGGCTGCGGCGAACACCCCGTCCACGTCGCCCGCGTCCACGCGGCGGCGCACGAAGGCGTTGTCCCTCCAGCCGGGGTGCAGGACGGGCGCCTCGGGCCGGAGCGCCGCCTCGGCGTCCACTACAGGGGGCAGCGGCTCGTAGTCGACTACCACGCGCTCGGCGGCGTCTTCCGCACGGTAGCGGTCAGTGGCTACCACCACGGCCACCGGCTCGCCCACGTAGAGGACGCGCTCGGCGGCGAGCGCGGGGATGGCGGAGCTCTGCCACTCCCCCACGGAGGAGTCGCAGCGCACCGGCTCGGTGACGGCGAGGATCTCGGCTCCGGTGAGCCCAGCGACCACGCCGTCGAGGGCCAGGGCCGGGGCGAGGTCGACCCGCCGGATACGCGCGTGGGCGTGCGGCGACCGCACAAACGCGGCATGGAGCAGCCCGGGGCGGGTCAGGTCGTCGACGTAGTGCGCGCGGCCGGTGAGAAACCGCGGGTCCTCCACGCGGCGGACCCGGGCGCCGACCAGTCGGGGGGTGCGTTCCTGCGCGTGCATCCGGCCCTCCGCTGCTGATGTGCCTCCATCGTACCGTACCCCGGTTGGGCATGGCATAGCAGTGGTTGTTTTCGTCCTGTCGGCTCCCTATACTCAGGGTACCTTCCTTAAGCGAGGTACGAGCACCGCCTGCTCGCGCCAGCCAGGCCTGCCGGCCGGCAATGCGCGACGGGAGGGCTAACCAATGGCTGCAGCTGCTGCACTCGCCCCGATCAGTCGCCGTCGATTCCTCGCGCTCTCTGGCGCCAGCGGGATGGTTGCGATGCTCGCCGCCTGCCAGGGCGCCACGGCTCCGGCGGCGGGGCCACCACCGGCTGCGCCATCTGGCCCGGCCGGCTCTCCCGCGCCTGCCACCCCGCGGGGGCTGCCGCCCGCCGGCCCGCCCGAGATCGATCGCCTCCCCGTGGCCGCTGCTGCGCCGCCGCTGAGTATCCAGCTCGTCACCCTCATCCCTCACGCCAAGGGCTTCTTCCGCGAGGAGGGCTTCGCCGAGAGCAGCTACCGGGTGCTCAGCTCGGCCACGATCCTGCCAGCGCTGATCTCCGGCGAGATCTATTTCTACGACGTGCTCGGCTTCGACGAGGCGCTGCGGATCCGTAGCAAGGGCGAGGACGTCGTCGTCCTCGCCGGGCGGGTCAACATGAATACCTTCGTCTTCTTCGGCGCGAAGGGAATCACCTCGGTCGCGGACCTGCGGGGGAAGGTGGTAGGGAGCTCGGTGCCTGGCGGCAAGGTGGATATCTCTACCCGCGCGGTGCTGCGCCACTTCGGCCTCGAGCCCGGTCGCGACGTGCTGCTCGTGCCGGCGGGCAGCTCGGAGGACAACCTCGCCGGCCTGCAGGCCGGGCGCATCCAAGCGGCGCTGTTCATCTCCTCCCAGCGCCCTATCCTCGAGGCCCAGGGCTACCCATTGCTGGTCGAGATGGCCCAGCTCTACCCCGATTACCAGTCGAACGTGATCGCCACGCTCGGGCGGACGCTGGAACGCGCGCCGCGAACGGTGATCGCCTACCTGAAGGCGATGATCCGCACCTACCAGTACCTGCGCGATCCGGCCAACTGGCCCGAGGCGATGGCGATCTGCGAGGAGCACCGCGTTCCCTTCCAGAAAGAGTACTTCACCCGCTTCCTGGAGATCCTGCAACCCGCCCTGCCGCCCGACGGGGGGATCAACCCGCGCGGGATGGAGGTCGTGTTCCGCGAGGAAGTGGAGCAGGGCACGGTCGATCCCAACCTCGATCTGCGAGCCCTCGTGCGCCTCGAGTACCTGGAGCAAGCCCAGCGGGAGCTGGGCCTGCGGGCCTGAGGCGAGAGCTGTGCAGGCCAAGGCAGTGCGAGTCCTGGCGCGCCGGCGCGCGCGTCCCTGCCCAGAGGTCAGCCCCGTCGAGCGCGCGCTCCTGATCGGCGCGCCGCTCGTCGTATTCTTAGTCGGCTGGGAGGCCATCGCCCGCGCCCAGGTGGTCAGCACGCTGTTTTTCGCCGGCCCGCTCGACGTGGTGCGCACCTTCAGCGAGCTCGCGGCCGACGGCGAGCTGTGGTACCACCTGCGCGCCAGCGTGAGCGAGTTGGTGCTGGGGGTGGCGGGGGCGGTTGTGGTCGGCGTGCCGCTGGGCCTCGCACTCGGCGGCGTGCGGCCGCTCGAGGGGGTGTTGGCCCCGTACATCGCGGCGGCCTATGCCGCGCCCCGCGTTGCCTTCTTCCCGCTGATCGCGCTCTGGTTCGGCACAGGCCTGACCTCCAAGGCCCTGCTCGTCTTCTTCACTGTTCTCTTCCCGATCCTGATCAATAGCTGGACGGCGGTGAAGACGGTCGATCCCGTGCTCATCCGGGCGGCGCGCAGCTTCGGCGCCAGCCGGCTGCAGCTATTCACGAAGATCGTGCTGCCGCACTCGCTCCCGTTCATCGTCGCTGGCTTGCGGATCGGCTCGGGCATCGGCCTGCTTGCCGTCTACGTTGCCGAGACCTACGGCGGTGGGGCGGGGCTAGGATATCTGATCGTCAGCGCGGGCTTCGCCTACCAGGCGGCAAAGGTGTTCGTGGGCGTGCTCGGGCTGGCGCTGCTGGGCATTGTTCTCAACCAGAGCCTCGGCTATGTGGAGCGGCGGCTGGCGCCCTGGCGCGCGTCGCTGCGCTAGGCGTGCAGGCACGCCCGCTCGTTAGCGGGGAGCGCCGTGAGCGTGGTGAGCCTTCGGCGGCCACCGGCGCGGGCGGCAGTTCGGCTTCCGCCCTGGGCCCAGGGCTGGCTGCTGCCGCGGCTGCTGCTGCTAGGCGTCTTGCTGGCGGCCTGGGAGCTGGTCGCCCGCTCCGGCTGGGTGTCGCGGCTGTTCCTGGTCGGCCCCGGCGAGGTCGTGCTGGCGTTCTGGAAGCTGGCGGGCAGCGGCCGGCTGTGGCTCGATCTCCAGGCGAGCGTCCTCGAGCTCGGGCTGGGCTTCGCCCTCGGCGTTGGGACGGCGATTCCCGCCGGGCTGCTGCTCGGTACCTTCCGCCGCCTGGAGATCGCGCTCGAGCCCTACCTAATGGGGCTCTACGCCACGCCGCGCGTCGCCTTCTATCCCATGCTGATCGCCTGGCTGGGGTTCGGCCTGTCCTCGCAGGTGGCGCTGCTGTTCCTCTCCACCTTCTTCCCCGTCTGTATCAATACCTGGAGCGGGGTGAAGACGGTCGATCCCGTGCTCATCCGGGCGGCGCGCAGCTTCGGCGCGAACCAGCTCCAGCTGTTCACCAAGGTCGTCCTGCCCTACACGCTCCCGTTCATCACCGCCGGCATCCGTGTGGCGCTGGGGCGCGGGCTCATCGCGCTCTATGTGGTGGAGGCGTTCGGGGCGAACGCCGGCCTCGGCTATCTCATCGCGCAGGCCGGCACCGAGTACCGCGTGGGCGACCTGTTCGTCGGGGTACTCGTGCTGGCAGGGCTGGGCGTGCTGTTCGATGGGGCGCTGCGCTGGGCCGAGCGGCGCCTCGCCCCCTGGCGGCCGGAGCCGCCGCTCTAGCCGGCGGGGGCGCGGGGTGGTGCGCTAGTCCTCCGCCCCTTCATAGGGCGCGAAGCGGAAGGCCATCTCCCGCGTCAGGTGGCCGCCATGGCCGTAGGCCGCCAGCTCCTCGCGGCGGAGGCGCCGGCCCGTCAGCAGCTGCGGGAGCACGATGTCCATCGCCGTGGTGCGCGAGTACATCCCACAGCTCGGTAGCCCGAGCACGGGCACCGCGTCGAGATAGGCTAGCCAGAGCATGCTGCCCGGGTGCGCCGGCACGCCGAGCTTCTCCAGGGGGATGCGCAGCTCTTGCAGCGCGTGGAGCATCGGGTCGGCCGGATCGATGGCGTTCCCCCCACCCGTGAGGATCAGGTCCGCGCCCGCATCCACCAGCTCGCGGATCGCTCTCGCCACACTGGCGCCATCGGGGTCGACATAGCGCACCGCGAGCAGCTCGGAGCCGAACCAGGCCAGACGGCTCCGGATGCTGGCCTCGAACCGCCCCCGCGCGCGCTCGTCGAGCCGCTCGCTCACCACCATGCCCACGCGGTGGTGGCGGAACGGCGCCACGTCGACCACGGGGGCGTGCGCCGCGGCGAGGCGCTCCGCCGCTTGCACCGTGGCCTCGTCCACAGCGAGGGGGGTCACTTTTGCCGCGCCGACCTCGTCGCCCTGGTCCACCACCTGGCCGTCGTACCAAGTGTAGACCGAGACGTATTCGATACAGTTGAGCTGCTGGAGGATCTCGGGCTTCACACGCAGCACCCCGCGGTGGGCCGCGACGAGGGCGAAGCGGCTCTGGTGGGGCCCCTTGATCTCGATGCCGGGGCCCGACACCGCGACGGCGAGGCGCCGCGCGGCCTCGTCCTCCTTCACGTCGCCGGGCTCCAGCGCGAGCAGGTGCACCTCTTGGCCGGGCAGCTGGCGCAGGCGCTCGATGTCCTCCTCCGTCAAGACACTGCCCTTGAACAGCACGCCGCCCCGGCGGCCGGCGCCATGCACGTCGTGACAGAGCACCGTGCCGGTGGCTGCGGCGAGCTGAGGGCTATCGGTGCGGAGACTCAACAGCTTCATGGCGTACTCCCACCCCTCCCGGCGCAGCTTCGGACTCTAGGCGGGCGGTATCGCGCCGCCAGAAGTAGGCGAAGGACCAATCGAGAGCGACGGCGGCCTGGTTTCGGAAGCAGTGGAGCTGGCTGAGGTAGTATGCCCGCCAGACCGCCCAGGCGGGGAAACCGGTCAGCTTGACGCCGAAGATGTTGGCGATGGCGGTGTGGCGCCCGAGGGAAACTAGCTCGCCCTTGTAGCGGTAGCGGAACGGCCGCGTGGGCAGCCCGTGCCAGCGCCGCCAGAGGTTCTGCGCGGCCCAGCGCCCCTGCTGGATGGCCACCGGGGCGTTGGGCGGCAGCGGAGTGCCGTCGGGCGTGTGGCGGAAGAGCGCCGCGTCGCCGATCACGTAGACGTCGGGGTAGCGGGGGAGCGAGAGGTCGGCGGCGACCGCCAGCCGGCCATCCCGCCCGCGCTCGCCCGGCAGGGTGCTGATGAGGTCTACCGGGCGCACGCCGGCCGTCCAGACGACGGTGCGAGCGGGGATCCAGGTGCCATCGGCGGTCTCCGCGCCCTCCGGGGTTACGCGGCGCACCGGCGTGTCCGTCAGCACCTCGATGCCGCGTGCGCGGAACACCCGCAGGGCGTGGTCGGCGAGGTCGCGGTCGATACCGTGCAGGATCTCGCTGCCCGCTTCGGCGAGCACGATCCGCACGTCCTGGGGCCGGGCGGCCGGGTAGTCTTCGACGAGGACCGAGTAGACGTAGCCGTGGATCGCGCCCACCAGCTCCACGCCCGTCGCGCCGCCGCCTACCACCACGAAGGTGAGCAGCGCCCGGCGCCGCTCCGGGTCGGTCTCCAACTCCGCTTGCTCGAAGGCGTCGATGATCCGGTTGCGGATGGCGATGGCGTCGCCGACCTCCTTCAGGCGCAGGCTGTAGCGCTCTACCGTGTCCAGGCCAAAGAAGTTTGTCGTGCTGCCGAGAGCCACAATGAGCGCGTCGTAGGGCACGCGCCCGTCGTCGGTGTGGACCTCGCGCGCCTCCAGGTCGATGGCCTCGACGCGGCTCTCCTGGAACGCGAAGCCGGTGGCCCGGGCGATCGCCCGGACCGGGTAGGTGATGTGGCTCGGGGCAACGAGGCCGGTGGCGGCGTGGTAGAGGAGCGGGGTGAACAGATGGTAGTTGTGGCGGTCGAGCAGCAGCACTTCGGTCTCGAGGTCGGTAGCGAAGAGGCGGGCCAGCTCGACGGCGGCCGACAGCCCCCCGAACCCGGCGCCGAGCACCAACACGCGGCGGCGGGGGCCATCCAGCCGCCCGCGGCGGGCGGCGCGGCGCGCGAGTTCGGCCCACTGCTCGACACGGCGGTTGCGGGCGCGGTATAAGGTCCAGCCGGCAGCAGCACCCAGGCCGAGCAGGGCCGCCCGGCTAAGGCCCGCCCCGGCCAGGTCGCGCCACCGCCTGCGGTGTCGCCGCATGGCGCACCTCGCTTTCGTGCGTCTGTCTCACTGGTATTCTAGCAGGCGCACTCTGACGTTCCCGGGGCTGAAGCGCGATGTCCGGCGATCGACCGGCAGCAAGGAGCGGCGTCTGGGGCGCGTGCTCCGCGCCCTCGCCTGCAATGGAAGGCGGGGACGCGGCCGAGGCCGACGAGCTGCTGCTACTCTGCGACGCCCACGGCCGACCGCTCGACGGTGGGATGGCCTGTGCCCCTCGGACTCTCGTGCACCGGGATGGGCTGTGGCACCGCTCGTTCCACTGCTGGGTCGTGCGCGCGGGGGCGCGGGGGCCCGAGCTGCTGCTCCAGCGCCGCGCGCTTACCAAAGACTTCTGGCCCGGGGCCTGGGATGTCAGTGCGGCCGGGCATTACCGCGCGGGCGAGGGGCTCGCCGGGGGGCTGCGCGAGCTGGCCGAGGAGCTGGGCCTCGCCGTGCCCCCGGCGGCTCTCGTCTGGCTGGGGCGCCACAAGGAGGTGGTGCGCTACGCGGGCGACCGCCGCGAGCGCGAGTATCAGGACGTCTACCTCGTGCGCTGCGACCGCCCGCTATCGGCCTACACGCCCAACGCGCGCGAGGTGACGGGACTGGCCCTGCTGCGGCCGGCGGCGCTCGTCGCGCTCGCCCGGGGGGGCCGCCGCCGGGTGAGGACGCTGGGCTGGGTGGCCGGCCCGCGGGGCTGGGCGGCGGCGCCGGTGATCATCACGCGGGCCACCCTCGTCCCGCGCGCCGGCCGGTACTACGAGCGCGTGGCGCGGGCGGCCTGGCGGCTGCTGCGCACGAGCGCTCCGCCCACCCTAGCATAGCCCGGCCCCGCGCGGGGCCGGGGCAGCGCGCCACTCAGCGCCGCGCGCTGTCGTGCGGCGTCGGGCCGCGGCGGGGCGCCGCCAGCAGCCCCCCGCCCACGAAGGACCCCGCGATCGCGGCGACGACGATCATGTCCTCGGCGCCCAGGAAGCGGGCGATCGTGGCCCCGGCGAGCGCACCGAGCACGGCCCCCAAGAGTTCTCGTAGCAGGGCGTCACCTACCTTCCTGTCCGCCGGGGCTCGCACCGCCTAGCGCCCTCAGGCGCGCCGTCCTGTGCGCTTGCTGAGCAGCCCGCGGCTGCCGCGGAGCCGGTCTCTGGTGCGGCATTATAAGGCCGCGGGCCTCGGGCGCGCCCGCCGGCCTAAGAAAGCTGGCCGGTCGCGGGGCTCAGTAGTTGAGCCCCTCGTAGGTCGACGAGGCGTCGCCGCCCCGGGCATAGTTCACCTCGTTCACGATCGCGACCAGCCGCTGGGAGCCTGCGATGTTCTCCACGATCGCCGAACCGACCGAGTTCGGCGGGATCTGTGGATTGGCCGGCTGGTAGAAGGTGAACGAGCCGTTCGCCGGCACGATGCCGAAGTCGACCACGGTCGCGCCGCTGGCCAGGCGGTAGGTCACGCGCACCTGGGCGTCGGTGTTGTCGACGTTCTGAACCTGGATACCAGTGTCGTAGCCGTTCCGGTCTTTGAAAATCAGCGGCACGCTGATCCGGGGAGTGGCAGCGGTGGGGCCGAAGGCGTTGTAGGCCATGCCCGTGCCGCGGCCGTTGTTGTACTCCGCAACGACTGCGGCGATATTGCCGCTGGCCTCCACCAGCGCCGAGCCGACGAAGTTGCTGCCGATCCCCACCTCGCTCGGCCGGAAGGTGTAGGGGGCGTTCGGCGGGATGGCGATCGGCGGCGAGATGATCTCCGGCCCGCCGCCGGTCGGCTGGACGTGTACCCGGACCGAGACGGGCGAGGGGCTGGCATTCTGGATGCGGACCTCGCTGTCCCAGCCATTGCGGTCGTTGAATACCAGCGGCGCGAGCTGGGAGGGGCTGCCGGCGGGAATGCCGGTATAGAGCTGGTAGATGCCCGTGGCGCTATCGAACACGTCGGCGATGGCCACGATCGGCTGGCCGGCCTGCAGCACTGCCGAGGCGTCCATCACGCCTGGCAGGTCCCCGCGCTCGGCCAGGCGGATGCGCCGCGCTGCAAACGGCGGCAGGAACACCTGGATCCGGCCGAGCAGTCCCTCGCGGGAGTAGAAGAGCGCGTCGACGTTGGTGGCCGTCGCGCTAGCGTTCTGCACGGTAAACGTGCTGGTACGCGAGCCCAGCTGCTTGAGCGCGTAGGGCAGGTAGACCGTGTTGCCCGCGGCGCGCGGGGCGACGAACGTCCCAACGTAGAAGGGCTGCACATCCGGTTGGGTCTGCACGTTCACGATGGCGCCAACTGGCTGCGTGGCCTGGATCACCGCCGAGCCCACGAAGCCGAACGGGAGGTTGGGGGCGCTAGGTGTGTAGAAGGTGAACGACTCGTTGGGTGCGACGGAGGCGCGCTCCGTCCATTCGGGACGGCTGAAGCCGTCGGTGTCATAGTAGAGCACCACGAGGTCGGCGGGCGCCGTCCCGAGGTTCTGCACCTGGATCCCGGTCTCCACCTGCCCGGCCCGCTTGAGTATCAGGGGCACATAGAGGGTCGTCGCGCCGGGCGCCGGGGTCGGGGTAGGCGTCTGGGCCGCCAGCGGCGGAGTGGGCAGCCCGCTGGCCAGCCCGATCGCGATGAGAAGCGCCACGAGCCCGAAGCGGAATAGCGAGCGCATTCCCTTCCTCTCCTGTCTACGCCGTGCGGTCGTGCTGGCTGCCCCGCCGCGCTGCAGTAGCCATGCCTATGGCGTTCCGGCGCTGCCGCGCGGCGGCTCCCGCGACACCAGGCGGGCAGCAGGCCTGCCAGAGCGCGACCCGGCTCAATCCACCGTCAGGATAGGCGTAGCAGAGTGCTCGTGCACAGAGGGAAGGCCCCTGAGCAAAGGAGCCAGTGACCTGTTTGCAACCGGGGTTAGCCCCTCCTCAGTCCCCGCCGTCCGGCCATGCAACAACGGGGCCCGCTGCCCCGCGGGCCAGGGTAGCGCCTTACCCCAAGGCGCCTCGCGCGGGCTAGCGAATCCGCTTGCGCTTGTTGTCGACGTAGTCGACCAGGATGTACTCGCCCAGCCGCTCGGGAGTCGCGTAGAACGCGCGGCCGCGGTTGATCTTGGTCATCTGGTCCACGAAGTCGACGAGGTAGTGGCCGCGCTCGAGCATGAAGGTGTTGATGATGATCCCCTCGCGGGTGCAGCGGCTGACCTCGCGCAGGGTCTCCTGGAACGTGCGGTAGGTGGGCGGGTAGGAGAACTCGATCTGTCCGCCCTCGAAGTACGCCGTGGGTTCCCCATCGGTGATGAGGATGATCTGGCGGGTGCCCCCGCGGTGGCGCGCCAACAGCTGCCGCGACAGCATGAAGGCGTGCTGCATGTTGGTCCCGTAGCCCCACTCGTTCCACATCAGGTGGGGGAGATCCTCGGGCTTGATCTCGCGGGCGTAGTAGGAGAAGGGGACCACATAGAGCGCATCGCGCGGGTACTGGCCGCGGATGAGCGCATTGAGGGCGATGGCCACCTTCTTCGCTGCCGCGATGCAGCCTCGCAGGAACATCGAGCGACTCATGTCCAGCAGCAGCACCGTGGCGCACTGGGTCAGGTACTCGGTGCGGTAGACCTCGAAGTCCTCGGGCGCCAGGCGCACCGGCGTGCCGGGCCCGTTGCGCATGACGCCGTTCATCACCGTGCGCTGCAGGTCCAGCAGGAAGGGGTCGCCGAACTCGTAGGGCTTCGTGTCGTCGGTGCGGTCGCCGCCGCTGCCACGGTGGGGGGTCTCGTGCTTGCCGAAGCTGTCCCGCTTGAGGTGCTGGAAGATATCCTGAAGCGCCTTCTGGCCGATCTTGCGGATCCCCCGCGGGGTCAGCTCGTAGCGACTCCCGCGCTTGGTGATGTAGCCCGCCTCCTCGAGCAGCTTGATGAGCTGCTTCAGCTGCTCGAACGACTGGTAGGCATCGTCGCCCAACAGCTCCCGCACGCGGGAGGGGTCGATCTGGTCCAGCGCATTGGGATCGCGCGCCCGCTGGAGCTGCCGCTCGAGCTGGTCCATCTCCTGGAGCAGCTCCATGAGCCGCATCGCCTCCTGGAGCGAGAGCGGCTCATCGCCCCGGAAGGGGTACTGGCGGCGCAGCGGCCCCATGGGGTAGAGCTGCTCGAGGTTCATTGCCAGCTCGGCCAGCTCCTGCCGCATGCGCTCGTCCTGGAAGAGCGCCTCAATCATCTCCTGGAGCTCGCGGCGCTGCTGCGGCGTCAGGCTGTCCAGCAGCGACTGCATGGCGGCCATGCGCTGCTGCAGGTGCTGGACGAGATCGTCCAGGCTCTGCATCCCCTGGGGGAACATGTCGCCGTAGCGCTGCATGAAGCCTTCGAAATCGGGGGTGCCCCCTTCCTGCCGCTCGCGGAGCATCTGGTTGAGCTCGCGGAGCATCTCGTTGACGCGCCGCAGGTCCTCGGGGGTCAGGCGCTGGATGCCCTGCTGCAGCCCCTGGAAGTAGGACTGCATGATCTGCTGCTGGAGCATCTGCAGCAGCTCCTGGAACTGCCGCTGGGCCTCCGGGTCCATGAACTCGTAGTCGCTGAGGGCCTTGATCGCCCCGCCGAGGTCTTGAGGCAGGTTGTCGAGAAACTGCTGCTTGCGCGCCGCCAGGTTCTCGAGCATGCGCCGCAGCTGCTCGGGATCGAGCCCACTGTCCGAGTCCCCGCCGGCCTGGCCGGGGCTATCGTCGCCCTGGGCGGCCTGCGGCTCGCCGGCGGCCCCGCGCGGGCTGGCGGCCGGCGGCTCTTGAGGGGGCTGGCCCCGCGCCTGGCCGGGAGCCTGGCCGGCGCGCTCCTGCCGGAACCGCTCGGCGCGCTCCCGGGCCTCCGCTAGCCGGCGCTCGATCCCCTGGCGCTCGGTGGCGATAACCTGGTCGAGCCGCTCGCGGATCTCCTTGAGGAGGTCGTTGAGCTGGAAGCGGTCGAGCTGCTGCTGGCGCCGCTGCCGCAGCCGCTCCAGGAGCTGCTGGAGCCCCATCAGGCGGTCGCCGGCGCGGTTCTGGAGGCCCGCCTGGATGACGCGCTGCAGCGCGCTGCGCAGGTCACCATCGGCGAGCAGGTCATCGGAGAGCTGCTCGAGGATCTCCTCGGGATCGAAGGGCGAGAGCTGCTGAGTCCCGTCCCAGCGTGAGTAGCGGTATAGGTAGTGCATGACCTCACCCATTTCAGCACGCCGCCGTGCCGGGCTCGGGCACCCGGGCGCTGGTCAGCGGCGGTAGCGCAACCGGCCCTCGCGGCGGTCCTTGTTCAGGCGTCGGTTGAGATGCAAGCCCTCGAGGACGAACTCGACGGCCGCCGCGATCGTGGCCGGGTTCCCTTGCGCGCCAAGCTTGGCGATGGCGTCCTTCATGCCGGGCATCTGCGCGGCTTGGAGCGCGTAGTCCATCGAGGGCAGCATATCGCCCACCTCGACGGTGAGCCCGTTGTCGAAGGCGCGCACCAGCTCGTCGAACTCCTGGACCATGAAGTAGCGGTTGAACACGTTGACGATGGCGCCCTGGATCAGCCGCTCGATCAGGCGGTCCTCCCGGGTCTCGCCCACCGCCTCCAGCTCCAGCTTGCCGAGCGTCGAGGCGATCACCGCCGGCAGGTCGCTGATCCGCGGGCACACGTCCCGCTCACCCAGGCGGATCGACCGCCGCAGCGCGTTGGAGAGCAGGTTTTCGTAGTTGCAGATCGAGACGCGCACGCTGACGCCCGAGCGCTGGTTGATGTCCGGGCTCTTGCGCGCTAGGTGTGTGAGCTCGGCGATGATCTCCCGCATGTACTGCGGCACTCCCACCTCGTGCCCGTCGGAGGGGAAGACCAGCCGCTCCTGCTCCATGATGGCGATCTCGTGCTCGAGCGTCTTGGGGTAGTGCGTGCGGATCTCGGAGCCGAAGCGGTCCTTCAGCGGGGTGATGATGCGCCCACGGTTCGTGTAGTCCTCAGGGTTGGCGCTGGCGACGATGAAGATGTCGAGCGGGAGGCGGATCTTGTAGCCGCGGATCTGCACATCCCGCTCCTCCATGATGTTCAGGAGGCCTACCTGGATCCGCTCGGCCAAGTCGGGCAGCTCGTTCAGGCAGAAGATGCCGCGGTTGGTGCGCGGCAGCAAGCCGTAGTGGATGGTCAGCTCGTCGGAGAGGTAGCGCCCCTCGGCCACCTTGATCGGGTCGACCTCGCCGATCAGGTCGGCGATGGTGATGTCGGGGGTGGCGAGCTTCTCCCCGTAGCGCCGGTCGCGCGGCAGCCAGGTGATCTCGACCGCGTCGCCCCGCTCGGCGACCTTGTCGCGGCAGGCCTGGCAGATCGGTCGGTAGGGGTTGTCGTTGATCTCGCAGCCGGCGATCGCCGGGGTCTCCTCGTCCAGCAGGTTCACCAGCGCCCGGGCCAGGCGGGTCTTCGCCTGTCCGCGCTCGCCGAGGAGGATGATGTCCTGGCCGGAGAGCACCGCGTTCTCGATCTGGGGGATCACCGTGTCGTCGTAGCCGATGATGCCCGGGAACAGCTCCTCACCCGCCCGGATCTTGCGCACGAGGTTGCGGCGCATCTCCTCTTTGACGGAGACGACTTGGTACTCGCTCTGGCGTAGCTCGCCGATCGTACGGGGTTTGGCCATTGTTCCTCCTGGACCCCGGCCGCGGACTCCGCACAGCCATGGGGGCACAGTACTATAGGGGTTCTCCCGGGAAGTGCGTCAAGGCGCGTCGCGGTCGCGATAGGCTGCCAGGGCGGCACGCACACCGTCCGGCGCGAGCGTGCCGCGCGCGACCAGCGCCGCGAGGAAGCGCGCCCGGGCGGCCGCCCGCTGCGCCAGCTGCCCGGGCGCGAGCCCGAGCCGGCGGGCCAACGGCCCCAGGTGCGCCTCAGCCTCGTAATGGTAAGTATCGCGGTTTTGGTCCCAAACTGCCAACGGCCGTGCCACCAGCGCGCCGGCGGTGTAGTCCAGGCAGTGCAGCGTGGCCAGCCGCCGCTGCAGGCCCGCGCCCTGGCGGCGGACCGCCAAGACCGCGACCAGCGCGACCTGCGCCAGGAGGGCGGCTGGGATCGCCAGCGGCGGCGCGCGCAGCACGGCGAGCACCTCCTCTACGCTGTCGGCGTGGAGCGTGGCGCCCAGGCCGAAGCCCTGCGGGAGTAGCTCGAACAGGCGGCGCGCCGGCCGCCCCCAGAGATAGATCGGCAGGTGGTCGCTAAGCTCGTTGCAGAGCAGGTAGGTGTTCGCCGGGTCGGCGTGGGCGAGGAAATCGAACGTCTCGGCCATCCCGCGCAGGTGCACGCGCTGGACGTGCGGCGGCAGGAAGGCCAGCAGGGCCGAGAGCAACACCGTCTTGCCGGCGCCGTTGGGCCCGGCCGCGACGAGGAGCGAGGCGCGCCGCTCAAGCGCTACCCAGAGCAGCCCTGCGACGCGGGGGTCGAGGCTGCCCGCGGCGATGAGTTCGGTGATAGTGAGCGGCGTGGGCAGGCGCCAGGGCCAGCCCCACCAGGCCGGCGGGTGCTCGCGAAACAGGGCCACCCGAGCGTCGTCCAGGGCCATCGTCCCCTCGGTCTGGCGGTAGGGCACCGCCGTGCGCCCAGGAACTAGCCGCATTATACGCGGCAGGGCCGCCGGCGCGGCGCTCAGTCGTAGCGGATCAGCCGGAACCCCTCGGCGGCGCGCAGCCCGTGCGCCTCGCCCAGCCGGCGCGCGCCCTCGCGCAGGCGCTGCGCGAGCCCGTCCATGCGCGAGCCCACCTGGCTCGCGTGGGCGCGCAGGGCAGCGATCTTCAGCTCCAGCGTGTCGGCGATGTCCACAAACACATTGGGATCGCCGCTCTCCGTGACGTAGATCTCGGGCACGACCCACGGCTCAAGGCCGGCCGCCAGTAGCTCTGGGAACAGATGCGGGCTCGAGGCGGAAGGGTAGATGGCGGCGAGCGCCGCGGCGCCGGCGGCCAGGTGGTCCGGGTGGTTGCGGCGCAGCCAGGCCGTGTCCAGCACCCGCAGGGGCGACTGGCAGATGACCCGCTGCGGTCGGTAGCGGCGGATCTCGCGCGTCAGGTCGCGGCGCAGGTCGAGCGTGGGCTCCAGCAGGCCGTCGGGATAGCCGAGGAAGATGACCTCGGACACGCCGAGCACGCGGGCGGCCGCCCGCTGCTCCTCCTCACGGATGCGGGCGACTGTGGCCGGGTCGGCCTGCGGGTCGTGGGTGCCCTGCTCGCCGCGCGTGCAGAGCACGTAGATCACCCGCCAGCCCTCCTGTACCCAGCGCGCCACCGTGCCGCCGGCGCCGAACTCCGGGTCGTCGGGGTGGGCGGCGATCAGCAGCGCCGTGCCGACCTCACCCGAGCGGTTCTCGGCCATGCCTCACCCTCACACCTACAGCTATGGGGAGTCACCGGGAGCCTAGCAAACCCGGGGGGGCGGCTCAACCCGGAGCGCTAGAAGGGGCTGAGCCAGTGGAGCACGCCGAGAGTAACGAGCGCCAGGCCGGCGCGGTAGAGCAGCGCGGAGAGCGCCATCTAGCGGCCTCCCCAGCGCAGGGCGATCCGCGCCACGAGCCGCAGGCGGAGGGCCTCGCTCCAGGCGAGCACCAGGCCGAGCACCGTGGGAGGCAGGGCGGGTAGCGCGAGCGTGCGCGGCGGGGTAGCGGTCGAGCGCATAGCGATGCCGATCCCCCTCGGGCTTTCCGTTCTGAGCAGCCGGGCGGCAAGCGGGGCGCCGCGGCCACAGGGGGCAGTCTAGCCGATCGCGCGGCCCCGCCGCGCAGTGGGCGCGGGTCACGGCGCCGTCACAGCCCGCGCGCGGCGACGCTCGCATTTTCCGGCAAGAACCTTTATAATAGCATTGTCAACCGACGGCGCCCTGCCGCCGCCGGGAGGAGGGAAAAGCGACGATGTTTCCGTTCGAACGATTCACGGAGCAGGCGCAGGACGTGCTGCGCCGCGCCCAGGAGCTGTTGCTCCGCCTGGGCCAGCGCGAGCTCGACACCCCCCACCTCCTGCTCGCACTGCTCGAGCAACCGGGCAGCCTGGTGGCGGAGGTCTGCTCGCGGCTGGGGATCGACGTGGCGGCGCTCGCGGAGCGGGTGCGGTCCCTGCTGGGCGGTCGGGCAGGCGCTGCCGGCATGGTCAACACGATCTACCTCACGCCCCGCGCCCGCCGCGTGCTGGAGACGGCCGTGGCCGACGCCGACCGGCGGGGCGACCGCTATGTGAGCGTGGAGCACCTGTTCCTGGCCCTGCTGGCCGCGCCGGATGACCCGGCGGCGCGCCTGCTGCGCGAGGCCGGGCTGGCGCCGGCGGCCGTGGCCGAGGCCTTCGCCGCGCTCCGCAAGCACCGGCCGGTCGACGACCCGCGCTACGAGAGCAAGGCGGGCGCCCTGGAGCGCTTCGCCGTCGACCTCACCCAGCTCGCGCGGGAGGACCGGCTGGATCCGGTCATCGGCCGCGAGGCCGAGATCCTGCGCGTGATGGAGGTGCTCGTCCGCCGCACCAAGAACAACCCGGTGCTCATCGGTGAGCCGGGCGTGGGCAAGACCGCGATCGTGGAGGGCCTAGCGCGCCGCATCGTGGCGGGTGACGTGCCCGAGCCGCTGCGCGACAAGCGTATCGTGGCCCTCGACCTGGGCGCGCTGGTTGCCGGCTCCCGCTTCCGCGGCGATTTCGAGGAGCGGCTGAAGAGCGTCCTGAACGAGATCGTCGAGTCGAAGGGGCAGATCATCTGCTTCATCGACGAGCTGCACATGCTCGTCGGCGCTGGCGCGGCCGAGGGGGCACTCGACGCGGCGAACATGATGAAGCCGTTGCTCGCCCGGGGCGAGCTGCGCTGCATCGGCGCCACGACGCTCGACGAGTATCGCGAGCGCATCGAGAAGGACGCCGCGCTGGAGCGCCGCTTCCAGCCGGTCTACGTGGATGAGCCGAGCCGCGAGGAGACGGTGCAGATCCTGGCCGGGCTCCGGGAGCGCTACGAGAAGCACCACGGGCTGGAGATCGAGCCGGCCGCGCTGGAGGCCGCGGCCACGCTGGGCGACCGCTACATCCGCGACCGCCGGCTGCCGGACAAGGCGATCGACCTGATCGATGAGGCGTGCGCCAAGGTGCGCCTGCGGCAGTTCGGCGCGCCGCCCGAGCAGCGCCAGCTGCGCGAGCGCATCCAGGCGCTGCAGGAGCAGGAGGATGAGGCCTGGCAGCGGCGCGACTACGAGGCGGCTGCGCGCGCCCGCCAGGAGCGGCTGCAGCTCGAGCAGCAGCTCGCGACCACTCCGGCGGCTGCCGCGCGGGTGACGCCGGAAGATGTGGCAGCCGTAGTGTCGGCCTGGACCGGCATCCCGGTCACGCAGCTTCACACCCACGAGCTAGAGAAGCTCCTCCACCTTGAGGAGCGCCTGCACGCGCGCGTGGTGGGCCAGGACGAGGCCATCACCGCCGTGGCCGATGCGCTGCGCCGGTCTCGCTCGGGGCTGGCGGATCCGCGGCGGCCGATGGGGTCGTTCCTGTTCCTAGGGCCGACCGGCGTCGGCAAGACCGAGCTGGCCAAGGCGCTGGCGGAGTGCCTGTTCGACGACGAGGACGCGCTGCTGCGCATCGACATGTCGGAGTACCGCGAGCCGCACACGGTGTCGCGGCTGTACGGGGCGCCGCCGGGCTATGTGGGCTACGACCAGGCCGGCCAGCTGACCGAGGCGGTGCGTCGCCGGCCGTACCAGGTGGTGCTGTTCGACGAGATCGAGAAGGCCCACCCGGACGTGCTCAACGCCTTGCTCCAGGTGCTGGACGACGGGCGCATGACCGACGGGCAGGGCCGCACGGTCGACTTCCAGAACACGGTGATCATCATGACCTCGAATGTGGGCTCGCGCCAGATCGTGGGCCGGAGCCGGGCCCAGCTCGGCTTCCCCCTCGGGCCGACGACCGAGCACACGGACCGGCAGGCGCTGCGCGCGCGGGCGCTCGAGGCGGCGCGCGAGACGTTCCGCCCCGAGTTCCTCAACCGCATCGACGAGATCATCGTCTTCGACCGGCTCACGCCGGAGCAGCTCCGGCTGGTGGTCGACAAGATGCTGCGCGACGTGCGCGGGCGGCTGGCGGAGCGCAACATCGAGCTGGTGCTTACGGAGGCTGCTGCCGACTGGCTGGTCGCCCACGGCTATGACGAGGCCTACGGGGCGCGGCCGCTACGCCGCCTGCTCCAGCGCGAGGTCGAGAACGTCCTGGCGCGGCGCCTGCTGGCCCAGGAGATCCAGGCCGGAGACCGGGTAGTCGTCGATGCCAACGCCGAGGGCCTGGTCTTCGAGGTGCAGCATCCGGTCGCCCCGGCGGCTGTACCGGCGGCCGCCTGAGCAGCGTGGCGGTTCACCTCCCACGCCCCCGGAACGGGCACGTCCCGTTCCGGGGGCGTGTGTTAAATCGATGCACGCGGGGGATGCGCCCTGGTATCCTTCGAGGGAGGTGTTGCACCGCCTTCCGGCCGGGCGGTGCTGGGCCCGGTGCCCGCTGTCCTGCGAGGTCTGGTCTGGAGCGCTGCCATGAGACGCCTACTCGTCTGGTTCGCCGCTCTCCTGCTCGTGCACTGCACGGGGGCGGCGGCCTCCGACCGATCTGGCGCTGCTCCCAGCAGCGCGGCCGTCACGGCGATCGTCGCCTCCTCGGACCTCGCGGTGGGCCCCAACCATTTCGGCCTGGGGCTAGTCGACGAGCGCAACCAGCCGATCACCGACGCCAAGGTGCACCTCGCCTTCTATGAGCTGAGCGGCGCGCAGCCGGCGCTAGTTGCCGAGACCGACGCCGTCTGGCGACGCCCGGGCTCGGAGTGGAACCGCGGGCTGTACAAGGCAGACGTGAGCTTCGAGCGCCCCGGGCCGTACGGGGTCGAGGCGACGGTCGTGCGCCCGGACGGGCGTCAGCAGGTCGTGCGGACGCGCTTCGAGGTGCGCCCGCAGAGCGCCTCGCCCGCCATCGGCGCGCCCGCGCCGCGCAGCCGCAACCTCACCGTGCGCGACGCGGTCGACCCAATCGAGCTGTGCACGGCCACGGCGGAGGTGTGTGCGGCCACGGCGGACATGCGCCAGCTCACCATCGCCGAGGCGATCGCGCAGGAGAAGCCGCTGGTCGTGCTCTTCGCCACGCCGGGCTTCTGCACCAGCCAGACCTGCGGGCCGCAGCTCGAAGTGGTGCACACTGTGGCGCAGCGCTATCGCGACCGTGCCAACTTCATCCACGTGGAGATCTTCAAGGACCCCCAGAGCCGCACGCTGAACTCTACGGTGCTGGAGTGGAACCTGCCGAGCGAGCCCTGGGTGTTCATCGTCGACGCGGCCGGCAACATCGCCGACAAGTTCGACGGGATGACGACCGCGGAGGAGATCGAGCAGGCCCTCCAGCGCGTGCTGCGCTAGACGCCATCGCTAGCCGTCGTCGATGCGGACGGCGACGAGCCCCTCCGGCCGTGCCACGTACTCCACGATCACCGGCGCACCCAGCGCCATGTGCTCGCGGAGATGGCCCGGCGTCCAGTCCACGCTGGCGTCGACCGTGAAGACCAGCTCCCGGCCGTCCTCAGTCCGCAGGGTCAGCCGGTCGGCGCGCGCCAGGGAGTGGGCCTCGACCGCGATCACGAGCCCGCGGACGCGCTCGGGCCCGGACCGCGCCTGGCAGGCGGCCGCGGCCGCCAGCAGGAGGGCTAGCCCGAGGAATGCGAGCTGCCTGGGCCGCGGCATCGCGCCCCCAAACGCTCCCTGGCAGAGGGTGCGGGCGCTAGCCACGGCCCTAGGCGTCGGCCGGGAGATTGAGGAACTCGCGCATGAGCGCGTACAGCTGCGCGCGCTGTGCGGGATCGACCACCTGGATCCCGTAGTGGTTGATGAAGGCGGGAGCGGCCTGCTGCCACTCGCGCCAACAGCGGGGGCAGACATGCGCCTGGATCGCCTGGCCGATGGCCCCGGCGAGGGGAGGCCGCGGGAGCGGCTCGGCCTCCAAGCCGCAGCGACAACAGGTGAGAGCGCCCATCCGTTGTCCTCGCGCGGACGCGCCGCGGTGCCGCCTCGCCCGGCGAGGCGGCACCGTATTCTACTGCTTCGGCGGGAGGAACGCTACCGCCTGGCCCGGGATGATAGCGCTATAGGTGGCGCGCTCCAGCCGGCTCGCGCTGATCCGGCGGGCGTAGCCATCGCGCGCGCGGGTGAAGGCCGGGTCGTTGTAGATGAACTCGTCTCCATCCACGTCCCAGAGCACAATGTAGTGGTCGTCTGCCGCCCGCGAGCCCTCGTGGCCGGGCAGCAGCCGGTACTTTGTGAGGATCATGACCGGATGGCCCTGCTGCACTTCCTCGCGCAGCTCGGCGATGCTCCAGCGGCGGAACCCCCACCCGTCGTACAGCCCGCGCGTGGGCACGCCGAAGTCCTCGGCGACGCGGGCCAGGTGCTGCAGGGCGGTGCCGGTCAGCGAGCCCCAGGTGCCCTGGTAGGTGTGCGAGCGGTAGCGCAGCTCGTCGGTCGGCTTGTAGATACCGAACGCCTCGAGGATCATCCCCAGCGAGGCCGGGCCGCAGTTGGAGCCTGCAAAGCGCGAGCCGTCGAGCTGGGTGCGGAACGGCACGGCTGTTTTCCCCTTGGGGACGAAGGCGGGCTCCTCGGTCGCCTCCTCGGCCGCCGCCTCGGCGAGCGCCTCCTCGAGGTTCTCGTAGTCCAGTGTCGGGTCAGCGAACACCAGGGGCGGGTTGCCCATCAGGCTCCACCACAGGCCGAAAGGCTCCAGGGCCACTCGCGGGCGTTCGGCCAGGAACAGCCAGGCCGGGCTCACTATCGGCGCCGCGCTGAGGGGGCTGGCCTGGAGCGGCACTGCCCGCAGCGCGGTGCCGACGAGCAGGAGCAGGACGCAGTGCCCCAGGGCGCCGGCCCACGCCGAGCGGCGGCGTAGCGGTCGCCAGGAAGAGACCAGGGGGACGAACCACCGCGGCCCCGCTGGTCGGATCGGGCGGGGCGTCGCCATGGGGAACGGGCGGAAAACCGTCAGCCTGGGCGACGTGCGCAGCGCACCCATTTCGGCGGACATCATACCGGAAAGCCGCGCTGCCGGGAAGCGCCCGTTCCCCCCGCGCTTCCCCGGCGGGCGGCTGTGCTACACTGCCGATGCCGGCAGTCACAGTGCGCAGGAGGGAGCCATGCAGGCCCGCGTCTCCGAGTCCCGGGCGTTCCCACACTACGATCCCGCGCAGCAGTATGAGGTCAAGGTCTTCGACCTCGTGTATCGCCGCGACGCGGCGCAGGAGTGGCTGGTGCGGATCTACCAGCCCCAGGGCGCGGGGCCGTTCCCCGCGCTGCTCGACGTCCACGGCGGCGCCTGGAGCGCAGCCGACCGGACTTCGAACGCGCCGATGGATCAGGCGCTGGCCGCCAGCGGCCTGCTCGTCGCCGCCATCGACTTCCGTCTGGCGCCGGCGCACCCCTACCCCGCCTCCATCAGCGATGTCAACTTCGCCACGCGCTGGCTCAAAGCCCACGCGGCGGAGCTGGGTGCCGACCCGCGGGGGCTCGGCGCTCTGGGCTCCTCGAGCGGCGGCCATATGGTCATGCTCAGCGCCATGCGCCCGCGTGACCCGCGCTACGCCGCGCTGCCCCTCCCCGAGGCGCCCGAGGCCGACGCCACGCTGGCGTACGTCCTGGCGCTGTGGCCGATCCTCGACCCCTACCGGCGCTACCAGTTCGCCCAGGAGACCGGGCGCACGGAGCTGGTGACGCGAACCGAGGGCTATTTCCGCACGCCCGAGGCGATGCAGGAGGGCAACCCCCAAGGTGTGCTGGACCGCGGGGAGCCGGCGGAGCTCCCGCCCACGCTCATCATCCAGGGCACGGCCGATAACAACCTGCCGCTCGACATGATCGAGCGGTTCGTGGCCTCCTACCGGGCGGCGGGCGGGACGATCGAGCTGGAGCTGTTCCCCGGCATGCCCCACGGGTTCGGCAACACGCCGGGGCCGGAGGCCGACCGCGCGCTGGAGCTCATGAAGCGCTTCATCGCGCGCCAGCTGGCGCGGCTGGCGGCCGCGGCCTAAGGCGACCACCGCCGGCCCGCCCGGCGCCGGCGGTGCAGGAACGGTACATACCCTGGTGGCCGCTCGGAAGGCCGCCAGGAGGAGCAATGGAGGGTGAGATGCAGCCGGTGCCGCGCCGCGTGGTGCAGTCCTACCACGTCCGCTACCAGCTCCAGCGGCTGATGGGGGACGGAGGGCCCACGCTGGCAGGAGCCATCGACCTGCACGCCCACGCCCAGACCGGAACCGAGGACCCGCTGGAGATGGCCAAGCGCGCGTCGCTCGCCGGCATGGGCGGGGTGGTCTTCAAGAACCTGCCCGACGGACAGCCGCCGGCGAAGACCTATCGCCAGGTCGTGGAGGCGCTCCACCGCTGGGCGGAGGCGGAGGGGGTCACGCCTGTCCAGTGCTTCTTCGGCGCCCTGACCGATCCGATGTACGGGGGGCTAGACTTCGCGCAGGTGCGGGCCGCGGTGGAGCAGGGCGCGCATGTCATCTGGTTCCCGGTGATCAGCAGCGCCCACAGCGTCCACCGCGTGGGGGCGCCGCTGCGGGCGCTCACGGGCGCGCCCTACCGCGAGCCGGTGGTCTGGCCGCTGCCCTGGGAGGAGGCGCGCCGCTACGGCCAGTACCTGCTGGAGGACGACGGCGCCACGCTGAAGCCGGTGGCGCGGGAGATCCTGCGCCTCGCCGCCGACAAGGGCGTGGCGGTCTCGTTCGCGCACAGCTCGAAGCCCGAGATGGAGGCCCTGGCCGAGGAGTGCCTGCGCCTGAACTTCCGCCAGGCGTTCATCGACCATCCCTACGGGCCGCAGGTGGGGCTGGAGTTCGCGGATCTCGCCCCGTTCGCGCAGGCCGGCATCTGGATCAACTTCACCTATGACGAGATCTCTCCGCTCCTGGGCGTGGACCCGCAGGACATGATGGACGCGATCAAGGCGATCGGGCCGGAGCACTTCACGCTCTCCAGCGACGGCGGCAACCCGCTGCTGCCCGGCGCGGTGGATGCGCTGCAGACGCTGGTCCGGTACGCGCGTGCCTACGGCCTCTCGGACGCGGCCATCCACCAGATGACGGTGGAGAACCCCCGGCGCGTGCTAGGGCTGGAGAGCGCCGCGGGCTGAGGCGGCGGGGCCGGCGCCCGGCCGCGTGGTTAGGGGAGCAGGCCGCTCTCGCGGGCCTCGCGCAGGCGGCGGTAGGAGGCCCGCTCGCTGCCGTCGGGCTCGAGGATTGCCCACCAGTACTCCTCTTGCTGCGGGGTCCAGCGCGGATCGGGCATGGTCCAGAGCGTCATGACGCCGATCCAGGGCGCCCAGCGCTCGCGCGCCATACGGAAGGCGCGCACCAGGTAGTCGCCCTTCTCTTCCTCGGTGACGCGGTACCAGGCGTAGGCGGGGTTGATCGGGTCGGTGGTCCAGCCGAACTCCATAACCCAGATCTGCTTGTCGGCGTCGCCGTACTGCACCATGATCTCGCGGAGCTGCTCGATCCGCCGGAAGTAGAACGACGGGTGGGGGTAGCGCGCCACGGACATGGGCACCGTTTCCGGCGCCGAGCCGTAGCCCGCGCCGTGGACCCCGAGGGCGTCGAACCAGGAGGCGAAGCCCGCCTCGTAGAGCCAGTGGAGGTAGACGTCGTCGGGACGGGCGGTGTCGTCGTTCCAGCCGGTCGGGCTGAGCGCGCCCGAGATGACGGTCACGTTGGGATCGGCGCGCTTCGCGGCCTGGTACGCGCCCCGCAGGAGGCGGGTGTAGTCGGCCGCCTGCTGCCGGTTTACCGGCTGGTTGCCCCACTCCTTGGAGAGGTTCGGTTCGTTCCAAATCTCGATGGCGTGGAGGCGGCCGTAGGTCGAGCCGGTGCGGTAGCGGCTGACCAGCGCGTAGATGAAGTCGCTGTAGTCGGCGTAGTTGAGCGGCGGGCCGTGCGGGTTGTCGTCCGGGCGCGCCCAGCGCGGGGTGACATCCACCCGGGCGATCACCTTCACGCCGGCGTTGTTGGACGCCTGGATCACTCGGTCGGTCTCCTCCCAGTTGAACTGGCCTTTCCGGGGCTCGACCTCGGCCCAGGGGATGCGGGTTTTCTGCCACTGGAAGCCGAGAGCGGTCACCCGCTGCAGGTGCGCGGCGGTCGCGGCCGGCGCGTTCCAGATGAACAGGTTGATGCCATACTCGGGGCTGGCCGCGCGGTAGGGCATGTTAGGCCGGGGGCCAGCCGGGATCGGCCGCGGGACCAGGCGCGCGGCGAAGATGTCCTGGTTGGTCACGGGCGTGCCGGCGGGCAGCCACTGGAGCTCACTGTTGCGGTAGTCGGTCCAGGCCAGCGTGCCGCCCCCCAGCGAGGCCCACACCTCGCCCGCGCCGGCGGGAATAGTGACCACTGGGGTGAGCGTCTGCGCGACGAGATCGTAGAGCAGGATGCCGTCGCCCGCGGCGTTCTCCATGACCAGGAGGTCGCCGTCGAGCGCGAGCGGCGTGCGTCCGGGCGCCGGGGGCAGGGGGGCGCGCTGCGCCAGGTCGTAGACGCTGATCGTCGGCACGCCACCCGTGCTGTCCTGCCAGACCGCCCGCTGGCCCGAGACCAGCGGCCGCGCGTAGGCCCCTGGCACCGGCGTGAGCGGCCAGCTCTCGCCAGTGGTGAGGTCGGCCGCGTAGATCTGCGGCGCCCCCTCGCGCCAGTCCTGCCAGACCACGAAGGGAGTGGAGACCGCCGGCTGCGCCTGGTGGGCGGGATGGACCACGACGGGGAACTCCTGCTGGGTGCTCAGGTCGTAGGCGTAGATGTCACCCTGCTCGGGGTCGTTCCGGTAATCGGTCCAGACCACGAGCTGCCCGTCGGTGCGCGGCTCGACCTGGCGGCCCGGCACGGGCGAGAGGAGGAGGTCGCGGTGGGTGCGGAGGTCATAGGCGTAGATGTGCGGCTCGGGCCAGGGCGTCGTGGGCGTCTCGCCCCGCTGGTCGGCCCAGACGACCCACCAGCCGCCGATGGCCGGCGGCCCCTGCGGCAGGGCCCCTTCGCGGGTGAGCGGGAACTCGACGCCCGTCCGCAGGTCGTTGGCACGGATGACCGGCGGCTCCTGCATCTCGTCGAACCAGACCACGAAGTCGCCGTAGGCCGCCGGCCAGTGCTGGTTGCCAGGCGCGATCGCTACTGGGAAGGGGCGGAGCGCTGCGGCGGGCTGGGCCCGGCCGGCGCGGGAGGGCAGCAGGGAGAGCGCGATGATAGCGAGGAGCAGCGCCAGCCCCAGGGCCCGCGCCGGGGCGGCGCGCCGCGGGCGTCGAATCTGCATGCACTAGCCTGTCAGGAGATGGGCCCGGACGCGTGCTGGCTGGTCGGGCCGCGCTATTGTAGCAGACGCCCCGCCGGCCGCCGAGCATTTCTCGCGCCGCTGCCGGCCCCCCCGCGGTGCGTTCGTCGCCGGGCCGGCGAAGCGGGGCGCTGGCCGTTGTCTTCGCAGGGGCGGGCCGCGCTGCTTGCTCCGCCTACACGCAGCGAGGCCGGTAGGCCGTCCAGGAGCCACGAGAGGGGGCGCCCCCCTTTCCGGGCCGGGGCTGGCCCCCTTGACCCGGCGGGGCGGGCGGCTGCTATGATGCCAGAGCGAGACATGGGAGCTGGCTAAGGATAGCGTTGCGGCTCTACTTCCTTGTGGCCCTGCTCGTCGTCGGCGGCGTGTTGCTCGCCGAGGGGCCCGCGGGAGCTCAGGTCAACCCGGGGGTGGATCCCCAGCCCCTCCCGCCGGTAGCGAACAACGATCCCCGCTTCGGTGCCGTGCAGGCCATCTTCGCCCCGCAGCTGGCGGTCAACGCCGGGGTGCGCTGGGAGCGGCTGATCTTCCCCTGGAACGTGATCCAGCCCAACGGCCCCGCGGACTTCGAGGAGGGCTGGTTCAGCGACGAGCAGATCAACGCCGAGCTCGCGCGGGGCATCCAGATCGTCGGCATCACGCTGTACACCCCGCGGTGGGCGGCGCGCGACCCCCAGTATGAGGCGCGGAGTGTGCCGCGCAACCTCGACCTACCGATCGATCACCCGCAGAACTACTGGGCGGCGTTCGTCAAGCGGCTGGTCGCCAAGTACCGCGGCCGGATCGACACCTGGATCATCCTCAACGAGCCCGATGTGTACAAGGAGCCGGACGACTTCCGCACCTTCGCCGGCACCCCGGTGGATTACTACCGCGTGCTGAAGACCGCCTACCTCGCCGCTAAGTCGGTCAACCCGAACGCCACGATCGTCATGTCGGGCTTCACCTACTGGTGGGACAAGGAGGCGCGCCGCCCCCAGTACTTCCAGCGGGTGCTGGACGCGATCGGCGGCGATCCCACGGCGCGGGCCAACAACTGGTTCTTCGACGCAGTCGACGTCCACACCTACGGGAACCCGCTGAACGGCTACGCGATCCCCACCGTCTTCCGGCGCATCATGCGCGAGAAGGGCATCGACAAGCCCATCTGGATCGTGGAGAGCAACGTCCTACCGAAGGACGATCCCAAGGCGCCTGCGAACGACACATCATTCCGCGCTACGATGGATGAGCAGGCCTCCTACATCATCCAGAACATGGCGCTGGCCTTGGCTGCCGGCGTGCAGCGGTACAGCGTCTACAAGATGAGCGACGAGGAGCCCGAGCTGGGCGACCAGTACTGGGGGCTGGTGCGCAAGGACGGCACTATCCGGCCCGCGTACGTGGCCTACCAGGTGGGCGTGAAGTACTTCCAGCAGGTCCAGCGGGCGACCTACTACTGGTGGGGCAGCCACATCCCGCCTACCGAGGAGGAGATCACCCGCCTGCTGGCCTCCAACGAGAACCGGTACCAGTGGCCGTGGCCCGCGCCGGTGAACGTCGTGGTGCTCGAGAAGGGCACCCAGCGCCTTACCGTGATCTGGAACGCCTCGCCCGAGGCGGTCCAGGTCGCGCTGCCGGCCTACAGCCGTCGGGCGGAGATCGTGGACAAGTATGGGCGCGTGGCGCCGCTGGTGGCGCGCGATGGCTATTACCAGCTCCAGCTCGAGCCCTCGCGCAACAACTCCGACCCGCGCGACCGCACGCTCTACCTGGTCGGAGGCAGCCCCTGGATCATCGTCGAAGACATGGCTCAGGCCATCACGCCGGCGCCGACGCTCACCTTCACGCCGACGCCGCCGCCCACGGCCACGCCGACGGTGACGTTGCTGCCCGGCCAGACCCCGTCGCCGTCGCCGACGCCTACCCCCACGGCGACACCCAGCCCGACAGCCTCGGTCACCGGGACGCCGACGCTGCCGCCCACGGCTACGCCGCTGCCTACCCTGCCGCCGCGGGCGGTGCCGCTCCCCCCGCCGGCCACGCCGAGCACTGAGACCACAGCTGCCGAGGCCCCCACTCCCGCAGAGAGCGCGCCGGCCGAGGAACCCCACGCCGGCACGTCCGAGTAGGCCTGAGGGGCCTACTCGAACAGGAATGCCACCCGGACGCGGGCGGTCACTCGCAGCTCGCCGGCTTCCACGGGCGGGGGAGGCGGGGCTGGCGCCTCGGCCGGCGCGGCCGCCGCGACCGGCCGCGGCAGAGGTGCTACTACGGCCTCCTCTGCCACGCTGCTCACCCCGGCGAGGCGCAGGCCGAGCCCCGCGGCGAGTGCCTCCGCCTTGGCCCGTGCCTGGCGCGTCGCCTCGGCGAGCGCCTGCTGGTGCAGCGGGCTGGTGTCGCGGATGCCGAAGCGCAGCCCGCCGATCCGGTTGGCCCCCGCCGCCAGCGCGGCGTCCAGCAGCGGACCGGCCTGGTCCACCTGGTTGACGGTCACTACGACCTGGTTGGTTGCCTGGTAGCCCACGATCTCCAGACGGTTGGGGGCGCTGTACTGGGGAGCGACAGACAGGCCGCTCGTCTGCAGGTCCTGCGGAGCCACGCCTAGTGCACGCAGCGTGTCCAGCACGGCGGTCATCCGGCGGCTGTTGTCGGCGGTCGCCTCGGCGGCCGTGGCCCCCTGGGTCTGCACACCGACCGTGACGTACGCGACGTCCGGGGAACCGCTGGCGCTCCCCTCGCCCATGACCGTGATCGTGGCGGACGGGGCGGTGCTCGACCCGGCCAGCTGCGCGGCCGCTGGCCAGACCAGGCCACCGCTGGCCAGGGCCAGTGCCACAGCGGGGATGATGCCGAGCGCCCAGAGAATGGGTCGCGCCAGGGGGAGCCAACGCGGGATCATCGGTGCACCTCCTCTGTGCCTCCAGTATCGCTTACCGCTGTCGCGGGGGCTGATATCATAGGACCAGTCGCAGGACCGGAGGCGAGATGCCAGCGCTCCGCTTGCCCGCGCGGCTGACTCGGCCGCGCGCCGGAGGCGATCCTCCGGCTGCGCACCGCAGCCGGCTGGGCCGCACTGTGCGCGTGCTGTTCCTCGCCGTGCTGCTGCCGCCAGCGCTCTGGTTTTTCGGTCCCTACGCCGGCGGCGACCGGATCGCGCAGATCACTCATCCCTACGAGTTCCATCTCGTGCTCTGGGAGGCCGGCCAGCTTGGCGGGCGCCTGCCGGGCCTCCTGCAGCAGCTGGCAGCGCCCCCGCCCGCCGACAGCG